>TARA_R110000744_G_scaffold57431_4_pt1 | contig 26224 bp, 24 predicted proteins | sample TARA_R110000744 | Tara Oceans TARA_R110000744 (sample SAMEA4398083) | marine metagenome | biome: Polar Biome; feature: [DCM] deep chlorophyll maximum layer (ENVO:01000326); material: water (ENVO:00002006), including particulate matter (ENVO:01000060) such as... | depth 36 m | reverse complement strand
ACAGATCGATGCTTAAATTTGAACCTAAGCCAGACTCGAAGTTAGGGTCTGGCACGTGCCAATAAACCTACTTCAGTTAAATTTCTTTAAAAGCATAAATGACCCAAATGCATTTAAATAATGCAAAATATCAGACTCTTAACTATTGAAATAATGCTTCAGAGTTCCATACAATTTATTTATGTCTATCGGCTTTGCAATATGTGCGGTAAACCCCTTACGATAGTAGTTTTCTACATCTGTTTCCATAACATTTGCTGTAAGTGCCATTACAGTAAGGCTTGGATCTAAAGATTGTATTTGTTGTTGGGCCTCAATACCATCCATTATAGGCATGTGTATATCCATTAATACTAAGTCGAATTTGTTGCATTGGACCGCTTTAACAGCCAGTAGACCATTTTCAACAATTGTAACGTTTGCATTAGTTCGTTTAAGCATTGCCTCTATTAGCACTTTATTAATGTTATTATCTTCTGCAACTAATATTTTTTTACCTTCTAAGTTGGGGGCGGATAATGCTTTTTTTGCCTTATTAATAGGTGCAAAATCAACTTGATCTAAAGGCAGAATAAGGCTTATCGTTGTGCCTCGACCTAATGCACTTTGAATATCCATTTTACCCCCCATCACTTCAATTAAGCTGATTGTGATGGACATACCTAGCCCAGTTCCACCGTACTTTCTCGTTGTAGAGGTATCAGCTTGAGTAAAGCGCTCAAAAATATGCTCAACAGCCTCTTTACTCATACCGATACCGGAATCGATAATTTCAATCTTAATAGCTTGTTTATCTTGATAGAGTTGGCTGCTAACGTTTATTTGAACACTTCCTTTTTCTGTGAACTTGACTGCATTTGTCGCTAAATTTAATATAATCTGCTTAACCCTAACTAAGTCACCTATCCAGTATTCGTTGTAGCTTTTCCCCTTATTAACGAGAAACTGAATTCGCTTTCCACTAACTAAAGAGTCTAGATCATACTTTACTGACTCCAATACTTCGGTTAATGAAAACTGGATACTTTCAATTTGTAATTTATTCGACTCTATTTTCGAATAATCTAAAATATCGTTTATTATGATTAAGAGACTTTGGGCTGAGAAGGATGCATTTTTAAGCACTGTACTCAATTCGGTAGATAAGTTTGTGTTTTTTAGTAATTGTAGAGCGCCTAGAATCGCATTCATTGGCGTACGTATTTCATGACTCATATTGGCCAAAAAGTCACTTTTTGCCTTTACAGCATTTTCAGCGGCTAATTTTGCTTCTGACAAAACGCGTAATGCATCAGCTCGCTCTGTAACATCGTAGTTTACGCCTACCACTTTAATTGCTTCGCCGTGTGAATCTCTTAATATTTCGGCGCTTGCTTTCATCGTTCTTATGTTGCCATCCGGATGAACAACACGAAATTCAGGATCATATGAACCATTGCCACTAATAGCTTCTTCTAACTGGTTTTTAATGTTTTCAATGTCGTCAGGATGCACAATATTTATCCATGCATCATACGCCCCAGAAAACTGAGATTCTGTAATGCCATGTAATTTGTACATCCAGTTATCCCACATTAGCACTCCTACTTTTAAATCCCACTCCCAAACACCAATTCCTGCTGAATCATTAGCTAACTGCATACGTAGTGCAAATAGATCGGCTTTGTCTTTAGCTACTTGTAGTTGTTGCTCACTATTTTTTTGATATGAAATGTCTTGTACAACAGACCAAATGAATACTTGGCCCTTACTGTCTGTAATTTTTATACCCGACAGTAGTACAGGATATACTTCACCATTTTTGTGAATGTACTCTTTTTGATATGGGCCGTAATAACCGTACTTAGAGAGAGAGTCCAATTGCTCCTGCTCCTGCTCTGCGTATTTTTTCGGGGTGAGTTGCCAATAATCCATTTGGTTAAGTTCTTCGGCACTATACCCAGTAATTTTTTCGAATTCTTGGTTGGTAAATTCAAATTTACCATTAGTTATTGCGTTTATTACGATACCGATAGGTGCTAAATCTACAAATTTTTCAAATTTCTCTTTTTCACCTAAATAAGCTTTTTCAAAACGTTTTCTTTCTGAATACTCGGTGCTCAGCTTTTCTTGAGTTTTTGCTAGGTCTGATATATCTCGACCAACAGCCAAGATTAACTGACTGTCACCAATAGCTAAGGAGGTTAACGACACGAAGCAAGGGAAAGTAGTTCCATCTAAGCGAGAATGTGTCCACTGGAAGATTTGTGAGCCATATACAACAGTATTTTCTATATACTCTTTAGCCATTTCTTTAGAGAGTCTGCCGCAGGGTTGGTACTTAGGTGATAAATCAGAAGGGCTAAGGTTAAGGAAGTTAGCATTGCTTTTTACGCCGTGCATATCAATAGCGGATTGATTACACTCTATAAACTTGCTAGAGGTTAAATCAATAATTGAAAGTGCATCTGCTGAAACATCAAAGATTTTTTTATATTTATCTCTTTCTTTTTTATATTTATCTCTTTCTTTAGATAGTTCAACAATAGTTTGTTTTAGCTTTCTGTTTTCTGATTCTAAATTTTTTATATTACCAGGCACATTCATTCCCAATACTTTTGTATAAGCACATGCAAAACAGTATAGATGTGCTCTTTAAATATTGAAATGTATATCACTAAAATATAAAGACATTCCACTTCTAAGGTGCATCATTGACATGTCCAAAATTCAATCAACTAGCAATGGAAATGGAAAAGGATTTCGAAGGCTTGTTATAGTGTGGTATTTTTAAGTAAGTATCTTTGCTCTGGAGATTATAACTGATGAGGTAATCTTGATTTTACATATATGATAGCAGCTTTAATTCGCAACTCTCTCCATGAATTGACGTTTGTATTTTTACTAATAAAAAGCTCCCATTCAGCACTAGAATACAAGTCTGAATTAGTCGTGTATTTATCTTTCAAGCGACTTGAAAGCAATAGGCATTCAAAATCAGTGAAGCAAGAGTGTGTTTTAATAAAATCAGGAGTCATTAAAAGCTCTATTGGTAAATTGTGATAACCAGCCCCTTCATTTATCTCTTTAGTTAAATCATCCAGTATTTTAAAATTATCAGTCAAGGTTAAGCCCTCCAAAAGTATCATACAAATCAAGCTTATTTTTAAATGTAATTTAATTCTAATATAGTAACCTTAGTTGAAAGTAGCACTGCGTTTCATATATAGATACGCAAGAGGGAAAATTTTAAATAGATTCTGCCCAGCCGTCGTTTTTACCACAGGCATAAAATTATGCTTATAGGCCAAAATTCAGTCAACTATAATATAGATTACGCCAAGCATTGAACTGTACTTTAGGATTAATTAATTTCAAATGATTAGTCACAAACAACTAATTCCATGACTTCAGTGCTTGCTTAAAGTCATGCAATATTCTACTCTTATAACGCTTTAAGTTATTGATAAAAAACAAAAACTAGAGCTGGTGATTTACTGCAACTTTAGTATCAAGATCGACTATAGGAAGGGAGATAATTTTGGGATTAAATACTCAAAGCGTTGGTAATAATGAAAACTTAATAATTGAGTTGTTCGAGTCCAAAGTGCTAGTTGTTGAAGATCAGCCTTTAAATGTTCTATTACTGAAAAGAATACTCTCAAACCACTTTAAAGTTGAATCTGTTGAAAGTGGTGAAGCAGCCATAAAGTGGTGCGAAAACCATACCCCTGATTTAATTTTACTGGATATAGTAATGGATGGGATGGGCGGAATAGAAACGTGTAAATACCTTAAAAGCCTTCCTGAAATTAGCAATGTTCCCATTATTTTTATAACGTCATCACATGAAAATGAAGATACCTGTTGGGATGTAGGTGGAGTTGATTTTATTCAAAAACCCTTTACAAAAAAAACAGTATTTAATCGAGTGAAAACTCATCTGACGATTAAGTTACAACGAGACAAGTTAACTAATTTGGTATTTTTAGATAGCTTAACAGGAGTATTCAATAGACGTTATTTTGATACGCATATTGAAAAAGTTGCTCTGAACGCAAAAAGAATGAATGAAGATTACGCTCTCATTTTCATAGATATTGACTTTTTCAAACAGTTTAACGACATATATGGCCACCTAGAAGGTGATAAAGCACTAAAGATTGTCGCACAAACAATACAAAAAACATTAAAAAGACCTCGCGACGTCGTGATTCGCTTTGGAGGAGAAGAGTTTGTTATAGTTCTTCCATCTACCGATTTAGAGGGAAGTATTTTAGTAACCGAAGATGTAATAAAAAATATTAGTGCACTGAATATCCCTCACAGTGGTTCTAATTTTAAACACCTGACTGTCAGTGCAGGAATTGCAACGTTGAGAGGCTTAAAGGGGGAAACTGAAATACTAAAAGTCGCGGATGATAAATTATATATATCTAAACAGTTAGGTAGGAATAGACTAAGCTATTAAAATAAATCACTAAAACTTCATTTCTCTATTTGGTTTACGAGAATCAAATAAGCAACATGATACTATTACAGTAGCTGAGCTAATAAAATGCATTTTCACAGAGACTAATTGAAAGTTAAGACTCTAAAGTAAGTTGTCTGCTTAACCGCATAAAGCATCAAATTCCACTTACTTAAGAGTCATTATCTAATACTAATTGATTGTATTTATAACATACCTTGAGGCACGTGTTTGTCAGCGAGTAAAAGCACTAGGGTTTAGTTTGAAACTTAGGTTCGCAGGATTTTAGATAATGAATTCTATTTGACTCAGTCGGTTCAATTTTGAGCTCATTCATATAGAAAAAGCATTCGAGTAGTTTTTGCTTATACTCATCACTTAAATCATCTGCTGTATAATCCACATTAAATATTTCATTTAAATTACGCATTAGTTTATTTACTACAGGAAAATACATCTTCCCACTTTCTTCATCTAGGTAAATTTTATGGCTAAAGCTACTCCTTTGAGTATCATCCGATAAGAATGTTAAAAGAAAAACAATGGCAATAAATGAAGTCACTATAGAACCGGTTATGACAATAAAAAGTGAAAACAAACGCATAAATTGCTCCTTTCAAGCTGATTTCTAAAGAAGGAGAATCACATAATATTGAATACTCTTGATTATTATATATTTCCCTTTGCTGCTTCATTGTAGTCAATAAAAAAGAATAAGATGTTTTTTATAGCCAATTATTAAGTAGATGCCTCAATCGTCTTGACTAAATAAATATAGTCCACCCTCCGCCTCGAACAACTTAATGTAACTAGCGCCTCAATACCAGGCTGGTTATCACTCATCCCCGCACTGCTTTGTAGCGTGCTAAGCTTAAAGATCAATAAAAAACTGGAGTACACTAAACTCGCCAATTAAAATCGTTTTTCTTCTAATTGATATATTTACCTCATTATATCGGTTTGTGGAGGCAATGAGGGGGGTAACAATTTGACGGTACGCGAGCCGCGTAAATGTCTACTCGTACCACGTTTACTTGTATATGTGAGCAAACAGCAATTTGACTAATTAACTATTATATTTAGCCAATCACAATGACCGCTATTCGCTCTTTGCCGAAGTACGCCTGGGTGCCAATAGCAGACATTTACTTAATACATTAAAACAGATTAAATTGATGAGAAATGATGGGCATAGGGGTCGTTCGCAATTAATTCCGGTCGAAGTTTAAAACTCTTTGATGCTATTTCAGCATTTTTTATCCTATCTATACGAAAGATTCTAGGTGCATTTCTAAGGTGATCCCAAGCAACAATGTACCAAACAGGCCAAGCGAGCATAAGATAATGAGACTCTATAGTTCTCGAAGAGCATCTCTTGTTTTCCGAAATATAATTAATATTTAAACAACGTTGCTCCAGAAAGGATTCACATATAGTCTGTGATATATCAATGTGAGCATCTGATGATTGATACGGTGCAGTGCTCCTAACATGTGTGCTTACAAATATCCGTTTTCGAATTCTGCTTACTCTAGAACGCTGATTTGCAGGAAATGCTTGATATAACTTCTGCTTGATTACTTCCAAATTGTTTGTCATGAAGGGTAAATTTAGTGATTCAACAATTGAGAGCGCCAGTAATAATTCAATCACCTCCTTATGGCTTAACATTAGCCGCTCAATACCCCATCGACCTGCTAAACGAACACCTCCTCCCCGACCTCTATCTGACTCGATTGGGTATCCCTCTTCTTTTAAGCTTGCCAACTCGCGCATCAAGGTTCGTTGACTAACATCTAAGTGTTCTCGTAAATCAGATGTTGTCCAATGTTGTTCAGAACGAAGCATCCCAAGCAAACGACTTCGCCTTGCAACACGATCTTTAAAATTTGTCTTCGCCATAATTTAATGTGCCAGTAAGTGACATATTTATAAATATACTTCAGATCAGTGGCTAGAGTCTAAACTTTTTAGAAGCACTTAACCAATTTCACCCGTATTTTGACAATTGAACTTATACAGAAAGGAACATTACAAGATGAAGCACTATTACAATTCAATGAGCAGATCAGTTACAACTGATTGGATGTTAAAAGAGCTAGACGTACAAAATGAACAAATCAATATTAATTTTTCTGAAGATTCACCTGAATTGCGCGATCTGCAAACTATCAATCCAATGGGTAAATTGCCAACACTGGTAGATGGCGAAAGCGTTATTACAGAAACAGCTGCGATATGTGCGTATCTTTCTGATAAATATTTGGATAAGAAGCTCGCCCCTGCTATTGGGTCTAATCAAAGAGCGAAATATTATCGATACCTATTCATTGCTGGAAATACCATTGAGCCGGCATTAACCTTGGCGGCTTCAAACATCGAGCATCCTAATTCAGCAACAGCTGGGTGGGGTGATAAAACGCGAGTAGTAGCGACTATCGAAGCGATGACTCCCCAAAGTGGTTGGGCTTTAGGAGATGAGTTTACAGCAGCAGACATCGTTTTCGGCGGACTGCTAGATTCTGCGGTTACTTTTGGAATGCTTGCCCCATCACCTAAGGTAGCTGCATATATTTCTAGAATCCAACAGAGACCTGCATATAAAGAAACTCATAAGTATTTCGATGAACCGATGTCATAGTCGCGTCTCTGTATAAGTAATTATTATGTTTCGATGGGAGAGGAGAACCTTGGCGCAATGAACTACCCCGCGCCAAGGCCTTTCGCTTAGGTTCAAACTCGCTTCGCGAAGAGGGGTATCTTAATTAGCATGAGGTCAAAAACCTTTACGCCGCAAGCGGCGGGGAATTAAACCCGAAGAGATTAAAGCTTGAAGTATGCGCGTAAGATGTTCGCTATATATTAAAAACAGCCATCGTCATATCTAGAGCTATCTGTTCAAAGATACTTTAAGATTGAGATGGCTCGACTGACGGCTAATCGCTCATATCTGTCAGATAAATCTAACCCTATTAGTCAAAACTTTAAGCTCTGATATGAGCTACTTCACTCAAACTCACCTTTTTTAACAGGTTTAATGGGGTCTTCATTGAATTGACAATAAAAAAGCCGGCAACAGGGGCCAGCTTTCTCTTTATCAAACATAATCATGTATCTATCACCGTTGTACTTCATTAGGATTTAACAGTTGATTCTAACGCTGCCGTAACAAGCATAATCTAAGTGCCTGTGCTTTCAGAGCCTTTTAATAATATAGCTTCAGCAATCTCAACAATTTCTGCTCGTGAATGTAAGCTTGGTTTTATTCCTGCACTTTGAAGCTCTTGGTGTTTATCACTTTGTTCTTTGGTTCGTAGCGTGTGCCCTAGTGCTTGCAATATCTTCCCATCTGCCAGGTTAAGCCTCCAAAGAGCAAATCTTTATCTACAATTAAATTCCCTAAGTTATGGACTAACTCTCCAACAGCACATGACAGTTTTTGCTCATCTGTAAACATTAAAATTCCTTCGTAGCTCAATTTTTAACAAGCATTTAAGCTGCGTTTTTTTTGCTGGCTGCTTGCTAAGCAATAACCCCCAGTTTGACGATATTAATTCTTTAATATGTGGGTTTAAACTTTCATCATACTTAGTAAACGCAAGCGTTCTCTCCTCTTCTTCTACAACTTTTTCAACATACTTTCTGCGCTTAATTCTAATTGATGCTGTACATAGGTTACTTGCAAACTCCTTATTGTATCGTCTCGTTAACTCATCGGCAGTGCAATTTGTATTGGCCAGAAAAAAGGCTTTAAGGGTATCTTCACTTATCCCCGCTGGCTTGGGACGTTTTATATTGTTGCGATACAGCGTGTTTTTTATAGCTAAATCTGATTTGTAAGTTCTAAATGTTGAATTGAAAAGCTTAGTAAGCTCTGTCAAAGAATATTTATTCACATTCAAACTTAAAAACTCGACCTGATCATCTGAATATTTAGAATTTGTAGGTTTTTTCACAATAATTACCTTTTAGGAAAGAACAGAGCACTAATTTATACTAAATGTATATTCAGGCTACTAAGCTGGGATGGTAAAATAAGTCGCGGCCTTATCCTTCGCCTTATTTCTTTTATAAACATTTAATGCTTTGATGTAGTGTCTATATCTTTTGTGCATACAAGCTCTTTAATCATTTTCCGAGCACTCTGCAAATCAGTCATGTAAGAGTGTATTGCACCAATCAAATGCTCTGTAGTGACGCCTTCTAAAATCAAAGGAAAGCAAAAGCAAAGCTGGTTTTCATTATTAATGAATACTTTTAAAAGTTTGTACCGTAGGTTGAACTCAGAAAGTAGCTGATAATCAAAGAATGATAAATTCTTTACTCTGCTTTCAAAATAAAGACTGCTAACAGTCTCTTCACCACTCCAACTAGTAACTGATTCAAGAGGTCGAACGATTAAATCGAAATAGTCTAATTCATACAAAATTCTGTTTTTTTTGTAAATTGCATCCTCAACAACAACTTCTTCTATTAATTGAGTAACGTCAAACATCGTAACGTTCTCAATTATTTCGCCGGGCTGGTAGTGCCCAGAAGACATTATTTGGCAAAGGTCATCACTCAGATCAGTACCGAATGGATTATTCTCTTTATCAAAAGATTTTTTATTCATAGAAACACCCATAGAAAACATGCAACTAAAAAAACAGTGACTAATATTGGTTCACCAATAGTGTTAGTTTTAGTTACTAATAAAAATTTAAACCGCTTATTCGTTATCGGATAACAGAGGGGTATCCCGCTATCCGTTAGGTAATCCCCGACCAAATGCATGGCATACCCGAAGCAAAGCCATAGCAGCCAGTACGGTGCAGATTGTCCATATACAAGTAGAATCAAGACCAAAGGGATTATGCTATGTGTTATTCCTCGATGGCCAAAAACAAAGCTTATTGGCATAGATATAAATTTAAGTCGCTTACCTATGAACGAACCTGGATGGTCTAGATCGTTTAGCGAAGCGCCGATTAAAGTTAAAGCGCCACCAAGTATCAATTGTGCGTTCATTTGGTCGAATTTATCACTTAAATAGTCTAAAGCTACAAGGTAGCCACCAGCTGCTATAGCAAGGTGGCTTTTAAACATCATTGTCTTTACCCCTTGTTAGAGTTGTTTTTAGTGTCAGTGCTTGGATTTAACGCTTTGGTTCGAGCTTCAATTAATTCTAATTCACGGTTGTGCTCTGCTTGAGTGGCCTTTTCCTTCTCAGCACGACGTTTACCTAAGCGTCTTTCCAAATCATCAAATTGCTTTTGAACAGCGTTATTATTAGTCTTCGCTTTCAATTGCTGTAATGCTTTATTAAATTCTTCATATGGCAACTTCAGCAAAGTATACGCGTGGAATTGGCCGTTAATAGTCGAGAGCTTTTGATCCACTATTTGGTAACCCACTACCGGAATTGAATCAACTATTTGGTCAATCAAAAATGTAGTTTGCGTATTAACATCACCGCTTTCACCACCTTGCTCAAACGAACGTTCTGAGCCAGACAGCTCTTGTCCAGTTTGTTTAGCTAATTCAAACTCAGCCTGTAATCGTGCGGCACGACGAGAGTGATTTAGCTGTTTTGATTGTGCAATACCAACACCATAAAATCCGGTTGAATCTGACGCTGGTGGTGCTAGTACCCACTCAGGTAAAGCTTCAATTTCTTTTTCTTGCTGTAGTGTTGATTTTTCTAGTTGCGCAGCTTCGTTTGCAGCACGTTGATTTTCTAGCGCTTCAAGCCTATCTGCCATATCATCATTTGATGAACAACCAGATAAGATAGCTAGACCCATCGCTAGCGAAGTTATTTTCAATTTCATGGATGTATACCTTGTTTTAAAGTTAAATATTAACATTGAGCTGCTGCAAGTTATAAAATTACAGCTACCCAAAAAGTACATTGTAAATTTTTTAGTCTAATTCTATAACTGATCCGCTATAGCGGCTTAACCATTTACCCGATCGCTTACATTCGACGAATTCATCTTTGGCTAGATGCATTTCTGCAAACGCTTTAGCAAGGCGAGTATCTTTAATTTTGAATAGTTGGCAATAATCTGCTGACGCATATTCGACAGTAACGAACAAAAAGCGACGTATATTAATGCCCACTAAACTTGCAACATATGTATAAAATGCTTGCTGTAAATCGTATTTCAACGAGCGCATTTGTCTTGAAAAATCATCTGGATTAGCGGAGCGAGTAGTTTTTACATCAGCCGCTTCATCGTCAAACCTAAGCCAATCGAATTTAACCTTCAAAAGTAAACCTGAACGTGGGCAGCGTGAAATAATGGCAACCTCTGGTAAGCCATAATTAATGTATGCATCAGCTTGAGGTTCATTTTTTAAAGATTTAACAATTCGTATAGCGCTATCCCACACTTGGCCATCAACACCCAGCTTTCCGCCATACAATGTTTTTTCTTCGCCTTCTATTACTGCGGTGCTTTGTGCGCCCTCTTTTTCGCGATTAAGTCGTAGTAAATGTTCAAAAACTCTAGCATTTGGATCATGTTTAACCAATCGCTCAGCTTTAACAGCCTTAGTTCCTGTCGTTTTTAGATTATGCTTTTCCAGCTCAGCTTTAATTTGCGCTTCAGTATGCAAAGCATCCGGCTCATCAATAGGTAGTAATTCTCTAAAGTATTTGTTGTAAAAGTCTTCTGGCTCAAGAATTAGTTCATGGCCAAGTGTGCCTGCATCTAATGTGCGTTGAGTTTGAAGCGTGCGCTTAACTTCAATACCTGATAAATATTTACGGTAGTAATGAGGTGGTGACTCCTTGAATTCTTTAAGTTGAGATGAGCTTAAAGCAGGGAGGCTATGGTACAAATCGTTAGGCATATTAATGTAAATGCCTTCAATTAACTCCCCTTTAGAATCAACATAGTTAGGCTCGCCATTAGCATCGAAAGCTTCTATGGCTTTTTCTACCCAATTACTTAACTTAGGTGCAAGTTCTTCATTAGAGATAGCTTCTTGAATCTCATCAAGACCATAACTTAATTGTTTTGCTGCTGACATTGGTTTAACCCTTTAACTATTTATGCCGACCATAATGCCATAGATAGAAATTCAGGCTACTAACCTAGAATTGCATATTAATCAGGCAGTTAATCTTGCTATAAGCTAAACTTAATCAGTACGAATTTCATAGAGTATATAATTTTGATTACACAATTCTGGTATTACACACCAAGATTATGTAACGCATACGGCGTTAAACACACAATTGTGGTGTTGCTCACCAGTAATATGTAACGTGAACGGTATTGAACACACAATTATGGTGTCACACACCAAGAATGTGTAATGTGCACGGCATTAAACACACAATTATGGTGTCACACACCAAGAATATGTAACGTGTACGGCATTGAACACACAATTATGGTGTTACACACCAAGAATATGTAATGTGTACGGCATTGAACACACAATGAAGGTGACACACACCATAAATATGTAATGTTCACAGTATTGAACACACAATTGTGGTGTCACACACCAAGAATATGTAATGCCAACGGTGTAGAACACACAATTATGGTGTCATATACCAAGAAGATGTAATGTATACGGCATTGATTACATAATTATGGTGTCGTACACCAAGAATATGTAACGTGTACGGCATTGATTACATAATTATGGTGTCGTACACCAAGAATATGTAACGTGTACGGCATTGATTACATAATTATGGTGTCGTAAGCCAAGATTATGTAACATATACAGCATTGATTACATAATTCTGGTGTCGTACACCAAGAACATGTAACGGTAAATCTTAATTTGACAATCACGGTGTGGTACACCAAGAAGATGTATTGTATACAGTATTGAACACATATTTATGGTGTACCACACCAAGAAGATGTAATGTAACTAGCATCGATTACACAATCATGGTGTCACACACCAAGAATATGTAATGTACAAAGCATTGAATACACAATCTTGGTGTGAAATATTACATTATTAGATTAAAATTATTTAGAACCCAACAATACTGGCGTCCGACTATGAGTAAAAAGCTAAGTGATATACCTATTTCAAGAACTAACTTACCTAAACATATTAAACAAGGTCATAAATTGGTATTTAGTCGGAAAGACTTATCACCACGCGAGGCCGATTTATTTGCTCTAATGATGGCTCAAATGAAAAGCTCTGACTGGGTTAAATCAACACCACAATACACTTACACTGCCAACCAATTATCTGAATGGTTAAACATTGATTCAAAACATATTGGTTCGGTGCTAGCTCCTGCTGCAGAAAGGCTTGCAGGTTATAAAGTGGGCATCAAAATTGAATCTGAAACGGAAGATGATGAATTCGATTACAAACCTCTATTCAAAAATATCAAATATAAAAAGGGACTATTAACGATGGTTCCTAATGACATGCTTGAGAGTGAATATATTGAATATCACCATGGGTTCGCACTGATAACTACAAAAACATTCTTAGATCTAAAACAAGAGTATTCTAAGAGGCTTTACGAGTTGCTAAGCCGCTTTAAAAAAGATGGATTTGAGATGCATTTTATTAAGGTTGATATACTCAAAGGCTTATTTGGATTACTCGACGAAAGAGGAAAACTAAAAAAGAATAAAAGCTCATTTAAAAACAATGGTGTTTTTATGCAGCGATGCATAAGAGATAGCATTGATAGATTAAGCAATCACCCTATAGTTAGGAAAGAGCTGCTATTTCTGGAAAGTAAAACAGGTGATATTGGGTATGAAGTTAAAACACAAGGAAATCGCATATCTGAAATTAAATTTCTTATCAAATGGCATGAGAAAGGCACGTACCATGAGCTGAACACTCAAGACGCTCTACAAACAGTGAAAGAAATGATTGCAAAAAAAGTTACTCTTAAAGAAAAACTTAGTGTTCCAGAGTTAACTAAACTTATGATGGCATATCGTTATTTAGAAATAGATGAAGAAGCGGATAAAGTAGAAAAAGCATTACAATCTTATACAGAAAAAGAAAATGTAGAAAAGACTGTAACTGAAGATGAAAAGAGTGAGCTTGAGTCACTATTAGAGTTAACTAAAGATCTTGATTACTAAAATTTAGACACCATAAATGTGTAAACTATAAACCGGTTAAGTGATCAGCAACACCATTTAAGTGATCAGTAACACCAGTATTGTGATCCTAACCACCAACTTTGTGATCAGCATTACCATAATTAAGATCTAAATTGCCTTTTTTTATGTTTTAAATCAAAGAGATACAAACCCTATAGTTTTATATCTCTTTCTAGTATTTATACATTTAATATAAATTATAGGGTTTGTGGATATGTGTATAACTTTTTAAAAGCAATAAATCCCAGTTTGTAGCCAGAATTTTCAAATATGTTTAACTACTGAAAAAACTGGAGTCAAACAATGTCACATAACAACTACATCGATTTATTTTTAAATAAAGAATTTAGAACTCAACTTATAGCCACGTATGAAACTAATAAAATTGACCGTTCATTTGATGTAAATGAAATCAATAGCCAATTACGTGAACTATTTGCTTGGATAACCTCTCAAGTTAACAAACAAAAATTATATAGCAACCGTAAACCTAGCTTTGACAGCATAAAACCTAAAGAGTTAGCTCGCTGCATTCTTGAAATAGCCAATATGGGCTTATCTATTAATCCATATGACAAAGAAGCCTATTTGTTTATACATTGGGAATCTCACTGTGAACAAGTATTTCCAACTGTTCAAATTGGTATCCAGGGCATGAATCAATTTTACGGCGCCTGTTCCAAAATCAAATCTACCAACTTCAGTGTTGTGCATGAAGGCGATCAATTTGAATGGTACGGTGAAAACACGCCACCGCGATTCATACACTCATATACAACCGATGGAAACGCCATTGTAGCCGCTTTCTCTGTTATCACCTTTACGGATGGTACATTCTATTGCTCGTACATTGGTACAAGTGAAATTCAATCTATTATTTCTGATAAGACACATATGGCAGATGATGCTGGAATAAGTGCTTGGGTTAACTTTACGAGTCGCTGTGTGCGCAACGTCATTTTACGCAGGACATTTAATAGTCTCGCGAACCTATTAGGCTTACTACCGAATAACAGAAGTATTAATGACTCTGGGGTTGTTGTTAAAGTTGAACAACAAACGCCGAACGTGCCACAAACTAAGAGTTTTACTGAGGAGTCAGTGAGTGATGAGGATTTTGCCGCTCTCTTGGCTAATCAATTAGAACAGTAGTCAAATTATTGATATGGCCTATAGTGGCCATATCAACATGATTAATTAAAGGGTAACTATCGTGCGTAGAATTATTATAGCTATAGCTGAGCACTACAAAAGTAATAAAACAGCAAAAATCACCCAGTTTATTCAAGGTGAATATAACCGTGTTGTAATTCACGAGAACACGCCTATTTCATTGCACGATGTCAATGAATCGGACGTTTTGCTTGCTCTTAATGAAACATTGTTAAAATTAGAATTGGATTTAAACGAATTACTTGATTTTGTGAGTATTGTGCCTGCAATTGACCGCAATACTAAGCAACTGACGGCTGTTGTAGAGCTAAAATCGGGCTACTTTCGTCACCTGATTAACTCAAGCGCAAAGACAAAGGTTCATGAGGACTTTATCCTATACACCACTGATATGTACCAGCTTTGCGGTAACGATAACCATATTAATTATCGTGAATTTCCTAAAAAGCCTGACAGCGAAGTTATCGCTGCATGTATCAACTTCAACATAAACAAAGGTAAGGGTTCGTGTGGGCTCTCTCTTAAAGAGCTGGAAGCAATTAAGAGACTCTACATTGATATTAAGTACGGCGGCTTCAATGCATTTGATGATGATGAATGGCTTGATATATACAAAGCGTCCACTTATCGCCGCGCATTAGAAGATGATGCATTACAATGCCCCGAAAACATTCTCGGTAAACCTGTGACTGCTAAGTATAAAATAGCGGTAGAAATGCATAACGTATTTTTTCGCAAACAAGAAAAAGCAGACTCTTTGATTAAGAATGACTTTGGACGGGTAATTGGTAGAAAAACCAACCTTTTCTCCCCTGCTGAATTAATTAAACAGAAAAACTTACCGCGTTATGGTGGATTTAAAATTGCTGCATCGCGTGGCCAAAGTGCCACCAGCACTCTTGATAATAATGTGGTTACTTTAGACCCATTTGATTTTGGTAATTTCAACCATGAAATATTGGTTAATAACAAACGCAGTGAGATTGAGCCGGTAAAAACTATATCACCGGCAGAGCATGAACATATTGAATCATCTGAAGAACTTATTGTTAGCGACTTTCTTTGTTAAATAATTAAAAGTGAAATAAATGAATATTAAAACTCGTGTCATATTGAAATGTAATGAAAATGAGCGCAAATCAGTACGCATAATGGTGTATGAAAACGACTCTGAATTTTTCATACGTTTAGATCTGTGTGGTATGGGTTTGAACTTTGAGTATGAAGAATTTACTGCTGGTGGCTTTAAACGTGAACATTTGGCTTATGAGCGCCTTGAAGAAGAAATTACATGTTTAGAGCAAATTGATTTTGAAGTTGCAAAACGTAATGACAATCCAGTCCAAACATTAGAGCTAGAACAACTAAAATCGAAGCCTATCATGCCTCTGTCGTACTCAAAGTTAGATGACAAGCAAATCGATGGCCTAACAAATCATCCGTGCTTAGAAGTCTATTCAGGCATTCAGTCAGTCATTGTATTTGATGAATTTTACAATGTTAGATTCTATCCAGCTAACAAAATTGGTATTGAAGGGGCTGTACTACCTTTACCAACGACATATACGAACATGATCAAGGCTGCTTTTAAGCGACTTGGCTTGGGATACACTATTGTAGAAGGCTTCTATTCAGCTAGATTTGGTTTTACGGCCGTTGATGCTGCGATAGTGAATGGTAAAAAGCTAATAGATGTTCGTTACAGCGAACGTTTTAAATTAATGAATAGCTTTGTAAGTAAGGTTAATTCCAGTTTATTTAAAGCTGGTGACTTAAAAACCTCCAGTCGTACTAATTTGGGATGCAGCGCATACTCAGTTGTGCATAGTTCAGTTTTATTCCTTAAAAAAGAAAATTCAGTTCCATTGTCATTAATGAATGACGTTAATAGTCAAATTGATACTCTTATTATTGATGATTTAATACCTGAGCGTGCCTCTTTGCACTTAGATGGGGAGTTTATCGAATGTTTGAATGTTACTACTGGTGTTATATGTAAAAGACCTAGTGTTTTTTACAGTCGGTCTAATTACAATTTTTTTGAATATGCTAGTGTTGCGTGTGTTCGGACTGAGAATGATCAAAGGGAGCCTTTGATTTTTTTCTAACTACGCTTGTATCACGTTGCACTATTTGTGATAGCAGTTGCGCAGAAACAGTAAAATCCTCAATAGTTTTACAAAGATTGTCAGATCGGACGCCGCCATATAAATCAAAATGCCGACGCGCCTCTAAATAGTTCTTATCTCCATCTTGAACTATTAAAAGTTTTATATCGTGGTTGCCTTCGTTTTGTTCGTTTACCCATTGGTACGGCAGCGATGACAACTCACATAGTCTTATACGCATAAGAAATTGTTCTATATAATTATCATGATGCCATTGCCCCGAAACTGAGTTTAAAACTATAAAACCGGCCTTTGGTCTGTCGATGGTAAAGTGATACCCACTGGCCTTAGAATAATTAGCACATATTTTAACTTTTCGCCCTTTAAATGCATTCTCTAAGAAGGCCATCATTTCCAAGCTTGAAACTGCATCGATTATACTGTCGTGGTTTTCAAAGTATGAAACCCCAGCCTTTATAGCCTCAACATGTTCAAATATATCTACACTCATATTACTCCCTATGGACTAAATTCAAGGTTACAGACTTGTTTAGGGTTGGCTTCCCCGGATACCTCTGCCCATGCTGCAGCAGCAATGTATGAACTCTTTGATATATCTTCTTCAGAAAAACTTAGTATTTCAACACGAACCCCCATCGACGTTTGAATTAATTCAGCCATCACGGGCTCTGGCGTTAATACAAATTGAAGTAACTCTTTCGTCATCTTAATGTCGATGTTAGAACATGCAATAGCCTTGGCGTAACAAGATAAACTGAGAAGTAATGTTTTATTTGTTATTTCAAATAAGTTATTACTTTCGTTTCCCTTATTTAAATTCATTGCTTCTAAAAGTGCTCTTCGCGTATTGGACTCAATTTTGATGAAAACTTTTTTCCAGAAATCATTTAGCTTAATGCTAAGGGATTCTATTTCCAAATTAAGAGCGATGCCTTGCATACATTTTTGACCTATACGAGCGACGCATTGGGCGGGGTCTATTATCGGCGTTTTTCTTTTGTATCTTACAGATCTATTAGCTATTTCAATTATCTTTGATAGCACTGCGCCGTCTGTATGGGCCAATTGTACTATCTTTGCAGTGTTGTAATCCTGGTTAAAGCATGCATTCTTTAGCTCACTTATCACTTTGTTATTAGCTTTAACCAAGCTGCGTCCAGCGCCAAAAAGACGCCGGACCTCCAAAACAACAAGGGATTCATTACTCAAATTTAACATTCAATTTTCACTATTTACTGCCGGTGGTCTTCTAATACCATTTGGTCAATTGCATCCATGAAAGAGTAACCGTTATCAATTAACTCCTGCCTGCGCTGCTTTTCGTCGGCATTAGTGGTTAATGTAAGCTGTATGCGTCTATCAGTATATAATCGACAGACTTGTGATTGTCCTTCATACTTTATAAAAATCTCTGAGTAAGCAATATCAGTCCTTGATGGATCGGGTTGAACCGTATGTGTTGATTTTATCAGTTTAAAATCCAATTCACTACCAGAGTATGCTTTTTCATTCTGCAGTTTTTCAACGGCCTCTTCTCTTTGTTTAAGTAAAAGTAGCCAATTTGAGTTATCAAGAATTGCTCGACCTACATCTGAGCTATAACCATCCATTACAGATTGAGTGATTAGCCCACCAGCAGCATTATATTTTCTGAAGCGTCGCCAAGCTGTTTCTAGGAATTGACTAAAAAAACCAAGCCTTGCTTTTGTTGCTTCATCTCCCTTCAAATATTCCCACGCTTCGTCTAGCAGGAACATCCGACGACGTGCTTGCCCACCAAGGTACATTGTTTGCTGTATTGACATAATTACAGACATTAAAGCAATTGTTTGTAAGTGCGGGTCGCCTTTAAGCTCTTCTAGCTCAACTACTACTAGGCGAGAAGAAAAATCGACTGGCGGCTTTTCGGGATCAAAATATGCGCCATAGTAAAACCCTTTACAAAATGGTTTAAGCTGGTGGCCAATTTCTCTCACCGCTTCATGTTCACTTTTTACACACAGTTCATAGTAATCATCAATACAGGCCTTATTACCTTTGTCATTCCATAGCGCTGTTAACAGGGTCAACATTTGCGAGCTTTGAAAGTCTGAAATTTTACCTGAAGGTGCTGCCATTGTTTTTAGTTGCGCTAGGCATTGTATACCTTGACCTTCTTCACCATCAAACTCATGAATATATGAGAACGGGTTTAGTGTATAAGCCAAGTCTTTATTGAAGACTAAGAATTGCGCTTCATGCAGCTGCTTTGCTAGACCTTCGTAAGAACGCCCCACGTCAATTACGAAAACTTGAGTTCCATCATCAAAATCTTTGTTTTGTGCTGGGTTATCGGGATCATCTTGTAACTTAACGCCAGAAGAAAGCATGTTTGCAATGAGGTATCCCGTAAAGAAAGACTTACCTGCCCCGGAAGTAGCTGCAATATAAAAGTTATAGTTTGTCTGTGATTTAAAAAAGTCGATATTTACCAACTGACCTAATCGGGACGTTAATAATAGTCTAGGTTCCGAGGTGTTACCCGCCCAGCTCCCCATGTGAGGTGTTAAAAAAGGAAGTGCTTTTGAAGTACATACATTATAACGGCCAGAGAGATTAACAACTTCTTCGCTAAGCCCCATTGGGAGTGAGCTTATGAACATCGGTACTGTGAAAAAATTATTATCAACCAGCGTACAGCCCTTACGCTCGTAGAATGCAATAAGTTCTTCTGCAAACACGTCGGCTCGCTCTTCATTTTTAGCAAACACATTTACTTGTAAGGCATACTTAACAATAGTTGATTTTTCTTGCTCAATTTCGCGATTTATATCGTTAAAGTCTTTATTTTGGAAGCGTAATCGGTCAACCCATTGCACTAACTTGCCTTTTGCCTGTGAGTTTATAAAACTACGTTTAGATTTAATATCTTTAATAGCTTTTACTGCGTCTTCATAATACATATTAAGTGTGATCATGAAGTGCTCTGTCAAAGGTGCTCCCTTACCTTCGAGCCAATCACCAAGCAAGTCCATCATTTGACCATAAACCATGTTTTCTGGCATTTCAGTTACAGACAACGATTTAATGTATTCACATTCGTTATCTTTATCATCTAGTATTTTTATGCCACTACCTTCTATCTCAACTCGCTTGCCAGGATCTAAAATCTGATCACGCATTAAGCCCGAAGCTTGTGACTTTTCTTTAAAATGCGGGCGTGTACGCCACTTGTCTTTATTGAACATGTTGAACATAACGCGTAAGCGGCGACGAAAACCTACATCATCAAGCTCTACTGCGCCTAAAATTGACAGTGAGCGTAAAGCGCGCTTTTTAACATCTTTGGCTACCGTTAGTTCATTACTAGTTGGTACAAGTTGTTTAATAGGTATTTTTATAGTAAATATGAACTCAAAAGTTCTAAATATAAAATCCGATTCATTTATTCCTTCGTTTGTACCTTTGCGGTAGAAATCATGAACAGCTTTTGCTATGGATGAAACTTGCTCTTGGTCTTTACCTAAGTAGCGTCCAGTTCGTGCAGCACGAAAACCATAGAGCTGATTTTCAATATCAGGGCTTGAAATTAAAGATGCCTGTATAAGTGTTCCTTTGGGAAACTTTGTTTTGTAAATACCGGTTAAGCTATTTAAAATTTCACGATTACCGCCGTTTGTGGGCATTGATCTAAATGCAAAGCCAAGATAAGGCCCCTCTAGTAAAAATAATTTTTCATCCTCCCAGTATTCTAAGTACGGGAATAAATCAGCAAAAGCTTCGTGCTTTAATAATTTTTCGTTACGGCGGCGAAATGCAGACATTTTTAAAATACCCCTTTAATTACTTTCTACGGTTGATTGGGTTTACTACTTCCATAGCATCGACTCCGTTTGAGCGATTACGAGCACGGTTGAATTGCTCTTCACTACGGCGTTTTACTTCTAACGGTACTACCCGAGAAGGTCTGTCGTTGGCAGCTTCGCCATAACTCCACCGTCTTGGTGTAACCTCAACAAATGTATATCCTGGCATATGTAATAAACCGTCTGAATCAGTATACGAGGCAATTAATACACGCATAACTTGAGCAGGCTCAAGCGTTGCTAATGGCTCAGGTGCGAGTGGTTCATTATTGCTTGGCCACTGTTCATATTGATTTTGTTGGTATGAAAAACGGGTTTGCGGTAATGCTTCCGGTGTTTGGTAATTATCGGGAGTTTGCTGGCCGTCTCCACGCGCAGCATAGGTAACGCCATTGTCCGTATTACGCTTACTAGATTTATTTTCAAGTTTAGTTGTTTTGTTTTTATTGCTAATAACTTGCTTTGTTTCACCATCACTTTCGTACAACGAAACGTGATTTGTGTTTTGGCCATTGCGGTATGCGTTTAGCTCTTCTTGGGTTAGGTTCTCAAGACTAACGCGGTTATTAGTTAATTTATAAACATCACGAGGTCCACCACAGACACCGCCTTTTTTTAAATTTGGGCAGGTAAATTCTTCTTTACCTAGTGAATTAACACACCCTTGAAGGCTTAAAGCACTCATTACCAGCGTTAAAGTAGTTAAAAGCTTAAATTTCATTGTAAGTCCTTAAATCTGAATGATTACACATGTTATTTGTTTGAGTGAGGTAGCGTGGGCATTGGCGCGGATCAGGTTCACTGCCAATTGGTGACATACAGCCACCTAATGCACTTACCAAAATTATTACTGTTAATGTTTTAATCATAATGATTCCAACCATTTATCTAACTCAATGGGCGCGCCTTTCGACACAAGGCCATCTTCTCGTACAACATGCGGTAAATTGGTGATTTTAAAAATTTCCTGCATATAAACAGTAAACATTAAATTTTGGTCAGGGCAGCCTTCATTGGTGTCCAAGAATGATTCGCTTGTGTTGTTAGCTAAATCTTCTATTGCAAGCTCTCTATCTGGTGCACAAAGTATGCTCATGCTGCGTTTTACTGCATCCTCTCCACCAATCAGCGGCATCATGACAAATACGAAATGGTATTTTTCTTTGTTAGCGTTAATCTTTGCTACAAATTCTTGGGTATGTTTTGCTGTTGGGTCCCCAAAAATAACTCCTTGGCGCGGTATATCAGGGTTACCCAAAACAAGTGAAGCTAGGTCTTTTTGGAAGTCGAATTTCATTTCAGATAATGGCATACGTAGTGTATCGCGCACATCGTCAACGGTTTTGAGCGTTTTTCTATGCCATACGTCCTTTATTGTTCCTTCAATAGCAAAACGACCGTCAGAACTAATGATATAACTTCCACTTTGAGCTTCGACAAAATACAAGCGTGAGATTGGTAGCTCTTGAATGGCGTTTACAGCTCCGTATTTTCCAAGGTCACGTTTTGTTTGCTCTGCAAATTCAGTGCGTGACGGTATAGGTAACTTAACTTCATCTTTATTTACTTTTTCTTCTGCAAAAACAGAACCGCTTAGAAGTGCCGCAATAATGGGGAGGGTTAGTAATTTCATTTACTTAACGCCTCTCAGATTTTTAATTAGATCATCAACTGGTGCATATCCTCGTTGAACTAGTTGCCCATCAATTGAGAAAACGGCAGGCGTTCCAGTTACACCTAAACTTAATCCCAGTGCAAATTGCTCAGGGATTGTGTTTTCGCACGTACTTCTTGGCACGTTCGCTCTATGTGCTGCGGCATCTAAGGCCGCTTTAGGGTTTTCAGCGCACCACACATTTTCTAATTTGTAATAAGCACCAGTGTACTGTGTTTTATTTTGTTGGTTGTATACGCCTTGTCTTGGCCATGCTGCATAGTGGACAGTTACACCCGCTTGGTTGAAGTCTTCTACTTCATTATGAAATTTTGTGCAGTACGGGCATGAGGTATCGTAGAAAACTACTATTTCACTTGTTTCGTTTTCAGCCTTGTATGTAATAAAGCTATCTTTTAATTCAGTAATTTTCTTTCCATTTTCTTTTGCTAAACGCGCTTTAGTTAAATTAGGGAGGCCTTCTTTAGCTTCATGAACATTACCAGCAACAATATATTTTCCATCTTTAGTGGCATAAAACACGCCTTTTTCGGTAACAACTTGCACCATATTTGGAAGTGGTGATTCTTCAATTGCGACAATTGGAATTGGTACAAGTTTTGTAAAGTTATCTATAGCGGCTTGCAGTACAATTTCTGCTTGGCTTTTTTCAACTTTTACGCCTTCGGCATTCGCTGCTAACGAAAATGTAACGCTTAATGCAAGCGTTACCATATTCTTCATATTTAACTTCATAATTAAGGCCTATCTAATGTGATTAGGCCTATTTTTACATCCTGTAAATGGCTTGGCTAAAAATACAGAGGGTATAAAGTGCCTCTCTAATTATTTAAATACTCATTTGAATCGTTATTTTTAAAATTATTCTGTGGATTTAAAACACGTCACCCAATCCCGCTATAACCCCATATATTTACGGTTGTTAAACCTTTTAAAATTAATCTGTGAATTTAAAAGCTCGATCACCAAATACGCTTGTACTTATTGACTCTTTTACGCTCAAACTTTCTTCAACACTAGCTAACCCCATTATTTACGCGGGATTCAACCTAATTCCCGTTCGGTAGTCAGGATTTCAAATAAACGTAGTATTGATTTAACTTTTACGGAGAGTAGCCCTAATGTCTTTTATTAAATTACCCTGTGCAGACTTTATATCAATTTTAAACCCTATCGCTCGCCTTGCTTGCTCTAACAAAAAGAGTAACGGTGTGTTTGAGTTCGCTCGCATTCTTATTACGAATAAAGGTGGCAAGCTTGCTGCTTACGCGAGTGCTTCAAATGGTGGTCAGTCTATGGCGCGTAGAATAGAAAATTTTGAAAGCGATATAGATATGCTGGGTGAAGATAAAGAGGTTTTACTTTCAGGTGAAAAGCTTTTATCCATTGTTAGTGCTTATACGTCTTTTGATGCAAACGAGCCTGTAAAAATCTCATGGGATGATTTTAGCGAAAATGGTGGGTTAATTACTGCCAAACGTTCAAAGATGAAAATTGATACCGCAGACCCTAGCGCGTACCCAGCACCACCAAAGTTAAGTGCTGAACATTCAGTATTAACTATTCCCCTAAAGCGACTTCAAGACGTACTTGTGCAAGCGCGTGGCTCTGTGGCGGTCAATAACAGCACAAGACCTGCCCTAAATGGTGTAAATATAAAGCTAAACTGTTCAGCAAAAGTAATTTCTTTAACTGCTACCGATGGATACCGTGTTTACGATAATAAGCTTGATGTTACAAATTCTAAGAATGATTTCAATATCGTTATTCCCACTAAGTTAATTGATATGATTCAAGGACTAAAAGTAAGTGATGCAAGTGAGTTAGTACGCCTACGTTGTGATACCAATTCATGCGAAATCACCTTTAAAAGTACACTTATTCGCTCTCAGTTACTTGATAATAAATTCCCTGACTTATCCGAATTATTTTTAAATGAACCAGAATGGTTAATGGATTTAGAGCAAAAAGATATGGCTGATGCATTGGGGCGCTTATCTGCCGCCATTGACAAGCGTCTACCCGCTATAGAGTTATTGATTGACGATACAACTCAAGAAACCCATTTACGCACAGTGCAAGGCGGTAAAACGCTTGGTGAGGACTATCTTAAATCAAAGGTGACTCTTAAACCTGAAAATGCGCTATCTGTAAATTTAAACTTCCTAATGCAAGCAGTGGCTAACGTAACAAGCAAAATTGCGCGGATTGGACAGCACCCGAAAGATAAATATCTCGTTATCCAAGGTGAAAATGAAACCAGCCGCATGATAGTGCTACCACTACGAACCTGATCAGTAGCCAGAATATCGCAATTGGTTAGCATACTTATAACTTATTAAGTCTTGGGAAGATTATTAATGAATACTGTAACTGAAAAGAATGAAGCCGCAGCTACTACGGCAAATGCATCTATTACTTCACGTAGCATCACTGTTAACCCTGCTGAACTAAAAGAGTTTAAAGGGGGTAACACGCGCAGAAAAAACGATGAACAGGCCTTTAACGAACTGTGTGAGTCAATTCGTAATATTGGCATTATACAAAAGCCTGTTGTTCGCACAAACAGTGAAGGTGAGCTTGAAATCGTTGTTGGCCATAGACGCGTATCAGCGGCTATCAGTAACGGTTTAGAATTAATTGATGTTGAGCATAAAGAGCTTACTGACCGTGAAGCTATGGAGCAGCACCTTTGCGAAAATACAGTGCGTCAGGATTTAGACTTTGTTAGTCAAATCCAAGCGTCAAAACGCTGGTTAAGCTTTTTCAATGGCGATAGAGAAAGTGCAGCCAAGCGCCTTATGTGGAGTGTTAAAAAACTAAACGAACGACTTGAGCTAGTTCATTGTTGTGATCAAGTATTGGACGCGCTAGATAAAGGCAAGATTAAAGCAGGTCATGCATTAATTTTATCTATCCTGCCAGAGAAAATTCAAATCGGCACATTAAAACGTGTTATTGATGAAAAATTGACTGTCGCTGAGTTAAAACAACGAGCAACTAAAGTTCAGTTGCCATTAGGTACGGCCAAATTTGATAAAGCAGATTGTAACTCATGTAAACATAACAGTGAGCGCCAAGTGGGTTTGTTCGATTTAGGTGATGAAAAAAGCTCTACGTGTTCGTTTGGTACATGCTACCGAAATAAGACACAAGCATATTTCAGTGACCAAAAAAATAAGTTAGAAGAAAAATACGGTAAAGTTTTATTTTTTAGTGAGTCTAATCCAGCCGATAGACGAAAAGTTGATACAACTACCGTAGGTGAAACACAATTCACTAGCGGTTGCGCCCTTTGTTCTAAGCGCATCAGTATACTCGATGACCGCCCAGCACATGAAGGCACTGTTATTGAAAGTCAGTGTATCGATGTTGACTGCAATGATAAGTGTGTTGCAGCACTCGCTAAAGCAAAAAAAGCAAAAACGAAAAAAATTCAAAAAAGTATTCCGAAATCCGAGAACGACAATAAAAGTAATATTGATGAAGCGGATACTGAAACAACTAGTGCGCCTGACGAAACACAAGAAACTGTAGAGCCTGTTGTTTGCCAACCTTCAAACGTGGTCATTGAGTCTCATAAAAAAGAGTTGGTGGACTTTGCTCGTAATGAATTAAAGGATAACGAACTATTTAGATTAAGCCTTGCTGTTGCGTGTGTAACTAGCGCCCACTCTAAGCAACGAGGGTTTAATAATGTTGCAAAAATAGCTACTGAGCTTGCTTCAACCAAAACGAAAAAAGAAATCTTGGATGAACTTTCAAAATCTATTACTAATTTCATATTAACTAGTGATGGTGCTGATAATGCAAATGCATTCCAATTTTATGAAGTCGCATTTCAAAGT
>TARA_R110000744_G_scaffold88464_2_pt1 | contig 26419 bp, 23 predicted proteins | sample TARA_R110000744 | Tara Oceans TARA_R110000744 (sample SAMEA4398083) | marine metagenome | biome: Polar Biome; feature: [DCM] deep chlorophyll maximum layer (ENVO:01000326); material: water (ENVO:00002006), including particulate matter (ENVO:01000060) such as... | depth 36 m | reverse complement strand
GGACAGAACCCTCAGGAGTTTTTTTTAATGGGCAACGTAGCGGGTAAGCCTGCCATCGAATTTCATAGCCACGACCTTGAAATGAACAAAGATGTTCAGCAATGGTTTTTTCATATACAAGACCATTTCAATAATGACTATGTCAACAAAAATGATAACCACCATATCGGCATCAAAGCTTCAAATGATCGCATATCCCTAATTTTTCCCTCTAAGGCTAAATTGAAGGATGCCTCAAAACGTTTATCCTCTTCCTTGCTACGTAACATACCACTACTTCATAAATCTCATATCAAGGTGCATAAGGCTTCGCACCTAGGAAAACCTTTAAAAGATTGGAATGCAGCCCTTGCCCTTAAGGCATCTAATGCTAAAAGAAGCAAAGGCAATAGCATTAAAAATAAAAAATCATTTATTTAATTAAAAGTATATTTATAAATTTAAAGATATTATAGTATAATTATAGTTTATTATTTATATATTGGCCCTGTAACCTTTAAATAAATAATTATAATGAACTCTATCGTAGATTTTTTAAATGAATTAAACTCGGGACTTTCAAGTATTGCTCAAATTTTTGTGAGTATCATCAACTACCTTCTTTTTTTCTCTTCTCTTATTCTAGCCGTTACCATGTTGGTTACCGAACAACGAGGCACTAACATTGGTTTTAGTCTTGGTAAATGGGCGCTGATTACCCTTATCGCTGCAGTTTCAATCACACTGGCCAAAGAAGTCTTTGGGGTAGCTTAATCTAGCGGTAATTGGAATCCTATAGGATATACAAGACCCTGCAACGAAGCCCAAGGCTTTTTGGAATGGATAGAAATATCGCCATTGAGTTTATATGCACGTTGACCCTATCTATCCTTTTGTGCTTTATATGCTTAGGAAGTAATGTGTCAGCTGTAATAGCCGTATTTATTTGCATTCCTATCTGCCTATTTGTTTTCAAATTAAGAGACCGAAAGAACAGTAAAGCGAGCTTTAAGAAAAGGAGAATTAACCGCAAAAAGCCAAAAGTCATTACCTCTAACCCTTTAATAACCATACCCATTGAGCGCATTATTAATAAAAGATGATTATTTACCCATATATGGCCTAGAGGATGACTGCTTGATCAACAAGGAGAAAGGTTGTCTTAGCTATGGTTTCAAGGTTTCATATCCTGCTATTTACCAAAAGGATACAGGGCAAATAGAAGCTATGGCCGACGTATTAGAAGGGGTTTTCTCCGTGCTAGAACGAAACTATATCATTCACAAACAAGACTGGTTCTTTTCAGGTAATAGCTACAATGCAGAACCTGTGGAAAATGAGAGTGCCATGCAGCGCTATAACCGAATTCACTTTCAGGGAAGAAAAGTAAGAGAGCAGTTTTCCTATATCTTCTTTACCAAAGTGCCAGAGAATTATATTTCTTATGAGTCCAACAAGACGAATCGTTTTCTTTTCAAAAAGAACGACAAGTCATTGTCCAAAACCATTAGTACGAATTATATTTCAGAAAAAGAACTCCGCGAGTTCAGGGAAATCAGAACCACAGTTCAGAGCCTTTTAAATACGGACAACTTCAAAGCGGTCAGCTTACGTTCAGAAGATTTTTTGGGCAACCGAACGAACAATGGCCTGTTTCAATTGTTTAAGGACTTCGACCTTGGCCACGCGGATAAGGACAAAATATTTAAAGACAACAAAATACTGATCGGGGATAGACAGCTGCGATTTTATTGCCTTCAAAACAACGCCCAATTGAGTGATTACCTGCCCTCTTCATCGAACTGCCCAGAAAAGGAAATTCTAAACAGACCGATTTATAAAAGCCTAGTCTCCCCCTTGGGCCTGGAACTAGACTGTGACCATGTACTCAATCAATATTTTTATATCCCTGACCAACAAATTGCACTAGAAGAATTTCAAAAAAAGGTAAACCGTCTTTTTAATTATACACATCGATTTTCTCCGGTGCAAGCTGCTGGGGACGATAAAGAGAAAGCCCCTAAAAGTCTGGATGCTACGGGTAATGAAATTTTCATGAACGAGACCAGTTCCTTTATTTCTGAGATTATCGAAGACAACAAAAAATTTGTCTATACCCATATCAATGTGGGCATGTTGGACAAAACCTATTCGCGGCCCAATGGATTTCAATTTCATATGAAAGAGAATACGGCAGATCTACACGACCTTTATTTTTCAAGTTGCCCAGGTAACAGTATTGGCCTTCCTGTTGATCTATATATGCCACTCACCTCAGGCGGCGCTTTGTCCTTAGCCTATTTTGAAGATTATTCTAAAGGGAATGCACCTTTTGGGCAACGCGTTATCGATGTGGCAAGTGGAAATCCATTCTATTGGGATTTCTTCGCTACTCCCTTTAAGAATAAGATCATAACCAACCTTAATGCTTGGGGAGTTGGAAAATCAGGTTCTGGAAAATCATATAGTTGGAATAGTATTCTTAACCACCAGTACGAAATGGGGCATCATATTTTTAATATTGATGGTTCGAGTTCTTTTGAGCGGGCTACCAAATACAACAACGGGGTTTTCTTTAAAGTTTCCATGTATGAAAAGATAGGTTTTAACCCTTTTCTGCTATCTGGGAAAACAGAAGATGAAATACAATCAAAACGAGTTTTTCTTGCCTATTTCCTTTGTAATCTTATCGATAGTGGAAATAACGATTACAACAACGAACTGATGTTCGGAATCTTCTCTGCAGCTGTTGGCAAATTCTACGTAAACGTAAATCACGATTATTGCTTTAATGCTTTTTACGATTTTTTCAAGGAATTTGCTCCTGTATATGCCAAGGATAACGGCATTGAAAAGAGTGTAAAACTACACGAAGTTGTCTTTCTACTTCGGGAGTATTACAAAGGAGGCGTCTATGATTATTTACTCAATAATAGGGACGAGCGTTTGGCAGATCTCATGCATCAACGCTATATCACCTTTCAGATAAAGGAGCTCAAGGACGACCCGAAACTTTTTACCAATACCACCTTTTTGCTGACCAACCTGTATAAAGAAAAACTCTACAATCCTGAATTGTTGGAATTTATAAAGTTCCTCCATTATGATGAATCGTGGACTGCTATGGATAAGCCCGTACTGGAAAATTTTATTTTGGACATCATCAAAACGGTGCGTTCACAGAAAGGTTCTACCATTTTTACCTCTCAGGATATCGAGGATTTTTTCAAGTCTAGCATTATTAAAAATACCGTAATCAACAACTCTGAAATTGGGCTGATATCGGACCTAAGCACCTATAAAGGAAAACCTGAATATGTACGCGATATCCTTGGGATTACGGAATCTCAGGCAAATCGAATTTTTGGTCTGAACAAAAACATGCCTTCAGGAATACTGGCCAATGAAATTGCCCTGATCTATGCCAAAGACCACTTGCACACGTTCGGTATCGAGACCTCAAGGGAAGAGGCCGCCATCTTTGAAAGCAATCCGGATAGTAAAAAAAAGCTGTCCGATATTGATAAAAGGTACAGCTCAATGAAACAGACCGCCAAAGATTTTGCGGGAAATTAAAACCACTTTAAATAACATTTATCATGAGAAAACTAGTAACGATCATTGCACTTATTCCTCCATTTTTTGGACTTTGCCAGATACCCGTAACCGATGGTGTTACCGCTGGAATTGCAACCTCTATTAACGTTCAGACTATTGCAGGAAATAAGCTTCTGGGGCAAATGATAGCAGGCCAGCAACAGATTATATCCAACCAAAAGACACTTATAAACCTGATGCTGGAGCAAAATCGTACCGTTAAGCATACCGACGATCTTAAAACCGAAGAGATAGAGGCCTATAAAAAAGCACCTGAAAATATCATCGTTGATTATCAATTAAACGACCTTGAAAAGGTAAAAAAAGAAATAATCGATGCCGCAAGGGATTTTGTGAGGTTCATTAAAAGCGCTGATAATCTATCAACCTCCGATGTTAGGGTGTATGAAGAGAAGATTACTGAAATCGTCAACAATACGGCCATGGCTTGGAAACAGACCAAGAAATTACTTAGCTCCAATGATAAGATCATTCCAGTAAGAGAACGTCAAGAGCTCTTACAAAATACCATTGCAGCCATACACAAGAACGTAACGAAAATCAAATCCTTTGAAAAGGAACTGTTCTATATCAATAAAAAAAGAAATACGGACAATCGACTGTTCGGAAATTAAATCAAATACGTATTAACCTTTAAAAATTCGAATTATGAGTACTATTAAAAATCAAGTTGTATTAATTGGAAACCTGGGCAATGACCCTGAGGTCACAAATTTTGAAAGTGGTAGTAGAATTGCAAAATTCTCCATGGCCACAAATGAGACCTACAAAAAAGAAAACGGGGAAAAAACCACCCAAACGGAGTGGCATACTATCGTTGTTTGGGGCAATCTTGTTTCCATAGTAGAGCGTTACCTGGAAAAAGGAAGTGAGGTTTGTATCAAGGGTAAAATTACGTATCGAAATTACCAAGATAAACAGGATATTACCAAATACATTACTGAAATCAAAGCAGATGAAGTTCTTATGCTTGGCAGTAAGAAAGAGCTTTCAGAGGCAGAAGTATTGAACCTGGAAGTACAACAATAGAAGTATTTTCAATGGAGAGCTTTATTCTACAGATCAAGGATTTTTTTAACAGCTTTATATGGGAGCAGATACAGTTAGCCTTTAAGGTGGCTGCTCCCGTAATAAGCGCGTTTAAGTATTTGGCTTTTATATTGGTTATCGCTCGTATCTTAAGAAACCTCTATGACAATCCTTTGAATTGGTGGGGGTATATCAGCTGGTTACCGCTTTCCATTCTTTTGTTTCAATATGAAGTGGTCGTTGAATTTTTTGTAGAACTATCCGCATCAGCGGACGACTCTGTGAGTTTTGCCCAAAATCAAAAATTGTATTTAAAAATTTTCAAGCTACCCATTGTTCCTGAAGAATCGGATTTGAGTCTTTTTGATATTACCGTGGGGTATCTCAAGCAAATGTATCGTAATATGATAGAGCTGTTCGTGATGTCTCAGGTTTTCAATTTTGTAGCGATGTTGTCTATCATCGTCTATATTTTTCTTAAGGTCAAAGCAATGCTTCGCTTTATTACTTTATTGTTTTTTGGACCTATCAGCATTTCTTTAAGCTTTCTACCAGGTAATGAATTTCAATGGTTGGATTGGGTGATGAAATTATTAGAAACCGCGCTATTTATTCCCATGTTGATGTTCATTGATTTTTTGGCCATAAAAGTTCTTGAAAAAGCATTTGCCCCTTTAATAGATGGACCAGCCTTAGAAGTAGACGACCAAATTTTTAGAATGTGGTTAGGCGTTGCTTTTTTTATCATGCTAGGGATGTCTTATTTCTTTGTTCCCTCCATGGTAAAATGGGGTATAGCAAAAGCTAGCTCTGGTGTCGGGGGGAGTAAAAAAATTGCCGCTGCCGCTGTTTTAGCTGCACGAAAAGCATTCATCAAAGTATAAGAATCTATGAAAATATTAAATAATATAGCCACTAAGGAACGCCTATATGTGGTGGGTGCAATAGCTGCCGCAGTAACCTGCATCATTGTGTGTTTAGGCGCAATGCTTCTTTATAAAAATGCAACCGATAAAGCGACTGCCGAGAAACGCAACGAAATCTATGTGGCCGTAAACGGCTCTATAATCAAAGCCCAATTGGAGGAGGATTTTTCACAGCCCCTTGAGATGGCACACAAAGGTTTTCTAGAACTATTCCATAATTACGTTTGGAGCGTGGAACCCAATACGCAGTATATCGAAAAGAATAAATCCAAGGCAATGGCAATGGGGGATAAAACTGTTGATATGCTTTTTCGGCTTTTGGAATCCAAAGGGTACTATTCGAACCTAATATCAGGGGATTATAGCGTAATTTTTGATGTCAAAGAAGCTGATATCGTAATTGATTACACGCATGATTTGCCGCAATTTACCCTAACTGGAACCCTTAAAACACTACGAACTAATGATGTTGTCGTGAAAAAAGTGGTGACTGTCGGAAAAATAGTGCAAAAAAGTTATGGTTTTAGCAATTTTACCGGCTTTCAAGTTCTCGACATGGAAGTATTAGAGTTCAAGGAGTTACGAATAATTAAATATAAGGAACTATGATACAACCCACGGAGTATCAAAAAAAACTATATCTGGTTATAGGAATGACCGTTATGGGAATTATCCTGCTTGCCTCGCTGTACGCATTTAATTCTGATCAGAATAACATAGAAAATAAAGCTTCCGATGGAAGTATTGTTTCTCCACAGACAGATTTCAATATTACCTTGGACACCTTAGATGCGGATAGCAGAAGGGCGTTTTATAGAAAGGAAAGAGAACGAGATACTGTTTTAATGTCAAATCCCTTTGACAAAGACAAAGATGAAGGAACAGGCAACCAAATTCTCGATGCAACAAGTATCCTTGAAAATGATGTGGTTGGAAAGCCCTCTAGAAACCAGGTGAACGATGCGCTTTGGGATATGGATTCCCCTGAGCAGCCAAGCAATCTTGGTCTTGTGACACAGGCCGATAGTGAGGCCAATTATAGAGCAGAGTTATTAAAAGCAAGAGAGGAGCGCTTAGCCAGATCACAAGATTATTCTGCCCCACAGCAAGCTATAGTCAACAATACCGATGCAGTTAGGGTATTGGAATTTCAAGCGTCCATTTACAGGGACCAATTTATATTGCCAGGGGACCGAGTGATATTGATACTTAACAACCCAATCACCTATAAGGGGAATGTCTTTAAAAAGAACACTTTTATTTATGCAATGGCCAGCATCCAAGGGTCACGGGTGATGCTCGACGTTAGCAACATTGATCATGTTCCTGTTGGACTTCAAGGGAAAGATATTGCTGATGGAAATCTGGGAATGTACTCTGAGCGAGCTGGAGCGTTATGGCGAGAATTTCAAGCCGACTCCCAAAACGAAGGGATGAACCAAGCCAGCAGAGAAATTGCCGAGCAAACGAATTCCCTAGTATTAGGGACTGTCATAACCTCCTTCGGACGTTTTTTTAGAAAGAAAAAATATCGTGAGCGGGATAAGATTCTATTGGTCAATAATGACAAACTGATTCTAAGCACCCGATAAATAAAGACCTATGAATAAAATAGTATCAATACTACTACTGCTAGTAGGGGTTTTCGGATTTGCACAAAGGGATACGATACAAGTATCAACTAGTGCAGCGGTGGTTATTTTTCCCACCGATATATCGGACCGGATATTAGGGGACGACCTCAATTTTTTTATGTCCGATCCCGAAGTAAACGGGAGCTTATTTTCTAAACGGATTCTCAAACTTTATTATAACGAGCGCTCCACCAAAGAAAAGGATTTCACTTTTTTAACGGTAATTACCGGTAACGGAAATTCCTACGAGTTTGTTCTTGAATTTAAGGCAGACCCCCTTCGGAAAACATGGTATATTAAACCTAGCCAGGCTATCACCAATATCCTCGGCTCGACAATACGTTCGGATTACCAAGGAAAAGGAATCTTAAATGATACTCCCTCTTTGAATGCATCACAAAGGTCCAATACCCAAGCTGGGATATCATATGCTGCAGTTGATCAAAAACAGGCGCAGCCAGAAGAGGAAAAAGACCTACCGACCAAAGAACTATATCTGAGCGATCCGATGGAATATTACCGGCTCCGCTCCTATTACATGCAATTTGACAAGGCTAAAGTGCCCCGATTCTTTGCACGCTCCGGAGATGTATTTTTATGGCTCAAAGGAGTGTATTTTAATGAAGACGAAATTTACCTGCAGCTAAAAATCGAGAATCAAGAAGGAATCGATTTCGATGTCAATTTTCTAAAATATAGTATTGCTACCTCCTATAAAAAAAGCAGCAGCAACCAAAAGACCGAAGCGCTACCGGTATACCAATATAAAATACCAAAAGAGGTAAAAGCCAATAGTGAAAACCACATTGTCGTGGTGTTTAAAAAGTTTTCCTTGGAGCGTAATAAAATCTTAATCGTCGATTTGGACGAGGAAAACGGGAACCGTAACGTAACGCTAGAAATTGACCACCACCTTATTAATAACCCTTTTAAAATTAAATAATATGAGAAAGGTAGCCCCACAGGCACTACTAGTCTTACTATTGATGTGCTTTGCTTTTTCCAGCACCGCTCAAAGCGGAGGAAATCTTGCCTCTTCGGTCGGGCTCAGCGGCGGATATGTCGAGGACGGCTACGGAGGGATGGTAACTTTTAATTTTCACCCCAACCGCTATAAATATTTTCAGGTAAGCATATTGGCCGCCTTTGCAGAGGACAAAGGAAGCTCGGACATTCCCTATAATATTTTTACCATTCAACCAGGTTTGTTCTACAGGGTCTATATCTCCCCGAAACGTAAAAATTTCAGTGTTCATCTTGGAGGTGGTGGCCTGTTCGGTTATGAAATCATAAACAACGGTAGTAACGAACTTCCCTCTGGCGCGATTATAGACGGCAGGAGCCAATTTATTTATGGCCTCTTTGCAGGAGCTGAAGCTGAAGTTGCGCTGAGCAATGATTTTTCAATTCTGGTTAAAGCCAACGAGTATTACCATATCAATTCAGATGTAGGGAGCTTTTACCCTTATGTAGGCGCTGGCCTGCGCTATTTCTTATTTTAATTAAAAGTGAGACCATGAAAAAATTTACCCCGTTACGCATCGTATTTGCAGCCATACTTTGTTTTGTTTTTATACTGGCATGCAGCAAGGACTTCGATAAAATTATCCAAGATTCATTTGAGTTTTCCTTTGTCTCTGATAATGAAGAAGAAATATTCGTTTTTGAACATTCAAAAACGGACTTTACCCTTGAACCCGAACGAGTGATTAACACCGTCCAGTACTTTATGAAATATAGTATCGAAAACGGCCGTGGTTATTACCTTTCCCCTGAAAATGATACCATTAGAGAAAATGATACCATAGCGGTTACCGATTTCAATATGAGTTTCAATTATGTGGCGATCGATACCGGAGCGCATCGGGTAAAAGTATTGGCTTGGGATTCCAATACCCTTCAAAAAGAAATTGAACTGAGCTATGCTACAAAATTTGCCAGTTTTAGTTTTCTGCTAGGTAAAGGAACGGACGATTTTATTATCAATTCAGAAAACCCAGTAAACGTAACGCTTTTGCGAGATAAACTTAGCGGTAATCCCAATACTGGAAACGCAGAAGAATTCGAGGTCATCTATCAATTACAAGACGGAACCGGAACACTCTATCTTGATGGGAAAGCATACGGGGCAGGAACACCAATTACACTTCCAAAAGGGGTCAATGAATTTGGGTATAAACCTGAAACATTAGGAGAACATAAACTCACCATGACCGCCACAGCTCCAGACGGCGCAAAAATTACAAATGAACTCAGCTTAACGGTTTCTAATCTGGCCTTTATTTTTAGGGCAACAGCTTCCGCTTCACAAGTAGAACTCAACACCAATCTTGCAGTTAATATCGACCTGCAGACACAAGACGAGCAAAGTGATATTACCTACGAAATCAGTCATTCTTTTGCCTCGGGCAGTCAAGGTGCTGGAACGGTTCGTGACCAAAACGGCGGCGTTATGGATCCTGGTACTTCACGAGCTATCGATCCGGGCAACTACAATTTTACCTTTCAAGATGATGTTCTTGGACAGCGTAAAATCTATTTTGATGTACTGGATTCCAACGGCCAGACCAAAAGGGACAGCGTTGAAATAGAAGTGGCCAATATCCCATTTACCTTTAGTGGAAATTCAGTGAGCAATCAGGTATTTGTCAACCAAAGGACACAGTTTAATTTCAATATTAAATCGACCGGGAATACTTCTAATATCGATTATAACTTAAGCTTTAATGGCATTGAGGGTAATGGAAAAGTAACGGGAGTTAACGGGAATACCATCCAAAATAATACGGACTATCCCGTTGATCTGGGGAATTTCTCTTTGTTTTATACCCCCGAGACTTTAGGCGCTCATAACATCAGCTTTATCGTTACCGATAACTTTGGGCAAGAGGTTGGCCCCGTTGAAATCGATTTGACCGCAAATCAGTTGGAACTCGATTTTTCAGCATCCGCCAATAGTAACGAGGTGCTTGTTGGTCAGCGTGGAACGATTTCGCTCAGCCTAATCGAAAAAGGGGATTACGACGGAGTGGATTACGAGCTGAGCTACTTTATTACCGGTGGGGCTGCAGCGCTTTTCAATGGAAATTCTTCCATGCCGCCAAGCCAATTTTTTACCGTAAACCCAGGAAGCTTCTCCTATGATTTTATTGGTGAACAGGCAGGCACGTATGTGATTAACTTTTTGTTACGCGATAGCAACGGACAAACCTTAGAGGAAAAAGTAACCATAGTTGTAGGCAACAATGATTTTACAGTTACCATGACCCCATCCAAGCCCACGGAGTTTTCAAACCTTCCTGTGAATATTGTGGTCAATATCGATGAAATTCCCGATGGGGCAAACGACACGTATCAGGCTTTTTATTCCTCCAGTTTAAATGGACAGATGGTTGTAAACGGAGCCACTTATGGTCCAGGAGAAACCTTTCCCTTAAGCGCTGGAATTACAAATATTACCTATACCGGATCAGAATCGGGACCACATAATTTAGTCCTGAGCACGGAGTCAGGTTCCGATGTTACCAGAACTGCTAGTACGACCATCACCTATGACCAAGTAGATTTCTCCTTTACAGGCGGAGCTACTAATACCAGTATATCGGTCGGAGAGACAACAGCGCTTAATTTTAATATTACCGAGAGTGTTGGTTCATCCAGTTACAAGATGCGCTTTAGCCTAAACGGAAATGCTATTATTCGTGATGCAAGTGGAACTATAGTTAGTCCAGGAAACATCTATGATGTTCCCAAAGGAAATTTTGGTTGGACCGTTGAAGGAACAGATGACACAGCAGTATCCCTTGTTTTTACCGCACAAAATGATACTGGCCTAGAGAAGGATGTCACTATTTCTTTGCAAGTAGCCGCAAAGGATTACAATTTTGTGGCTTCCGCTACAGAGTCTTCAGCGAATACCGAAGTGCCTATTACCGCTAATTTCAACATTACTGAAATCGGTATTGGAGGTGATAGCTACCAGATGTATTACTCTTCAGGAAGTACCACCGGTAGTTTTGAATATAATGGTACCATCTATGGCCCAGGAGAAACGTTTGGCGTACCCGTGGGTCCATTTACTGGAACTTATACCGGTATTTCAGCCGGAAATCACAACGTCAATTTTACCGTCCGATCTTCTTCGGATGTTACCAAAACGGAAGGTTTTACTATTAATTTTGATATATATGAAGAGCCTTTTACACTTAATATCAGTCAATCATCACAGGATAAGTATATCACGGTGCCATTTGACCTTACAGCCATTGTAAATGCAACGGCCGGACATGAGCCATCGGTCACCTACACCATGAAATTTACCTTTATTGGAGCAAGTGCTGGAACGATACGCTACAAGGGAATTACCTATCGTGAGGGCGAGAACATACCCCTTGATTATGGTAGTGCGCTGATGTCCTTCATTCCTGAAACGGAAGAGAACTTTAACATCGATATCACAGTTGAAAACTCCACAGGGCAATCACAAAGCGTTAGTGAATTTGTAACCATGTTCAAAAAGCCCGTCGTAGCGGCCAAAGGTGAAAAACACAATATCAATTGTGGTGGACTCAATGGATGTGATTACGAGGTGCGTATCTACACCTGTTTTGATGCAAATTGCTCAGAGGCCTACAATGGGTCGAATATCGAACAGGTCGAAATTAAAATACGCAATAGATTCACAGGGTTATTTGAGACTAAAATATTTAACTATAACGATGCGAAAGGTGATGGCGTTAATCGCTATTTTGAGTTGGAAAAAGAACCCAGCGAAGGAAAACTTAAATACCTAGATCAAGCTTACGAGGTCAGGGTACGGGATAGTAACGGGCAATGGAGTGAAAAGGCTTTAGGGCTTGTTGTTAGAGCATAAAAAAATAAGGGGGTGTTCAGCCCCCCTTTATTAGCTTCTTTTAAAGGTATAGGTAATCACTACCTCACTATCGTCCAGAAAATCGTCTTGTTCGACAACAAGCCTATTTTTGGTAAACTCCATGATGGTCATATCGTTTCTATTGTCAAAACGAAGGATCTCATTGTTGATGAGTTCATACCTGTCTTCTTCTACATTACTAAAGGCATCGACCTCTCCACAAGTCAATCCGTTCTCATTAATAATGAAAGTGCTTTTTTCCTCCTCGCCTGCGAATGCAAAAGCAGTGATATTATCCTTAATACACTGACGGATCTCATTCGTATTATATAAATCTACATTTACGGTATTATCCCCATTGATATCTACAGCGGTATCGGAGGTTATTGCTTGATATTCCCATTGTCCGAAAAGCGCCTGGTTTCTATCCGAACCAGTAACTTCCTCATCGCTTTTATCACAGGCGGTCATTGCCGCTAGAACAGCAAAAAATAGGATCTTGTTTTTCATAATTGAGGGTAATTTCAACCTTATAAAGGTACAAAAACGGGAGGTGTATGTTTTAAAAAAAGACGACAATTTTAAGGATCAGAGCATCAAATAACGAGCATATTTAATTTCCCCTGTGCTAATAGAATACAAAACTTATTTTTTATGAAAGAGTCAATCAATGGCGTATCCATGAATTTGGAATATTTCCAAATCAGCTATATCTTGAACTTATATCAAAAATAGACCGAAATATAATATCAGAGATTATTAGTAAAAATGTCAGGTTTAACTTGATGTTTTAAATCTCAGAAGCGAATTTTCAAGATTAGACTACTATCATACTTGACAAAACTCTTCAGAATTGTCAGATTTCATAATTACGCATACCTTTCAAGCTCTTTACAAAAAGCGGATTTTGTAAAGAGTTTTACTTTTTTGATGCATATTTCAGGGAGTTCAACTTCTATTTCAAAGGAATAATCGACAGGCGTAATGTAAAGAGTGTACAAAAAGAAGGACAGTGTGTTGGATTAATAAAGTTTAATGACTGATCCTTCGTTCGTCTATAAATTCTTACATTTCATCGATTTGTTGATTACATCCAATAACTTGTTGGTCTTTTAATATTTGTTCTTTCACAGTTTCACGATATTTAATAAATCAATAACCAAGGCCTAAGCTTAAATAAACGAAGGTATTCTATAGTAACCGAGATATGTGAACGACTTAAAATTTCAAGGGCTACCTACTTAAATATTTAAGATATCTTGGGCTTGATGGGAAGTTGAGGCCTTATAAGTAGTATGTATAGTTCATGATATTGGGTAATTGGCAAATCAATGAAACTAGAAGTACTCACAAAATAGATATATCTATGCTAGTACACCTGCACGCATACTGATAACTAAAATCCGATGCATATCGTGATATAAAAACTATGGATGAAAATGAAAAAATAAGAATTTATAAAGATAGATTAAGAATTTTCTTAATTCTTTATGTATTTAGCGAACCTTATTTGAACATTAATTGGCCAAACATAAGACGAATTTTTCAAAGCGAACAAAGAATTCAGAAGATAGATTTTTTATTACGCAATCCTGACTATTTATGCTACGAATTACTTAACAAAGTAAAGACTGATCAGAGCTTAAGCTCTGAAATCAAGGAAATAGTAAAGGATGTGTTTAAAAATAAAGAACCAATTCTAAAAAGATTGGAAATGGAAAAATTCTTTTTTGGCGCATATGAAGATATTGATGATGTAATTGCATTTTTAAAAAGTATTGATTTTATTGATTTCTCAAGTAAGAAAAGGGCAGACTTAAAAACTACAATTGAGAAAAAGTACTTTATAACTCAATATGCGATTGATAAATTCGAAATCGAAATTGATTCCTTGTCTACGATAAAATGGTATGTTAACAGGTGCAACTTGATTAAAAAATATTTTGGAGACTTAAGTGGTAGTCAATTACGCGTTTCTCAGTATCAAATTGATGAGTATAAGAATACTTCTTATAATGATTATATAGGCAATATTAATGGTATTGTAAATTCCGAGTTCTACAATCTTTATTTAGAAACATTATGAGTTTTGATTTTAAAAAATTTACCCAGGAATTATACGAAGAGTATAAAGATTCATTGACTAAAGAAGAGGTTGACGATTTACTTTATTTAAGCGATGAATATAGTAAGGATACTCCTATTTCAACAGGAAAACGTTTAATAATTGACAATGTTCGTATTATCGGACAAAAAGAAGTTTCTGCTAACCAAGATTACTCAGGAGCGAAAATTGATTTCTCTTTACCATTTAATTCTGGGGTTAATATTTTAATTGCTGACAATCTTAAGGGTAAATCGAGCATCTTTAAGGTAATAAAATATGCATTAACTGGTTCAAACTCTCTTAAAGCAAATATTAAAAAATGGATTCATCACGCTTTCGTTAATTTCAGTATTAACGATAAAAATTATACTATTTATTTAGATTTATCTAAGAGAATCCTTTCTGCATATTTATTTAACGGTGTCATTAGTTCAGTTGATGAACTAGAAACATATTCAAATGAAATAATATTTGATGCAAATAGTGAAACATCATTTGAAAACCTTATCAATGATTTCTTCTTCAAGCAATTCACATATTATTCTTTAAAATGGACTCAAAAATCCTCGCAGAAAGATAAGGATGAACTACTTCAAGCTGGCGCAAGCTGGAAAACCTATTTTAAATCAATACTTCTTGAGTCAAAAGATAGCCATAGTTTGATGTATGGTGGTCAAGGTAAAAAAGTATTTCAGATGCTTTTAGGAATTGAGTTAACCTACCCAATAAATCGTTTGAGCATTAAGAAGGATATGTTAAATTTTGAAAAAGCAAAAGAACAGTCCTATACCGAACGACAAAAAAAACAAGCGGATAAAAATCTCAAAAAATTTAAAAATCGACTTGTGGAAATTGAATCTGCAATAAAAGATATTAAGTCAAAAAGTGACGAAAAAATAAATCTATCTCCAACCTATAACGAATATAATAGCACCTTAGAATTAATAAATTCTGAAAACAAAAAAGCTCAAATAATAGAAAAAGATAGGCATCAAAAAACCAAAGAGCTAAATATCATTACAAATAAGCAGGATAAAAACCAGAATGAGATTTATAGATTAAACAAAGAAGTAGAGAAATCGACAAAACAACGAAATGATTTAAAAGAGTATATCGAAATAGGAATTTTGTTTTCAAATCTTGACATTAAACATTGTCCGTCATGTAATCATGATGTCTCCGAAACTCGCAAGAAAGTTAGACTTCAGGAACACAAATGTTCCTTATGTAATGAAAATATTGAGAATGAAAACCCTGAGATTGACAAAGAAGTTTATGCTGATAAAATTGAGAATTTAGAACTAACAATTACAAGTTTGGAAAAGGAGCTCGACAAAATAGCAGTACAGAATAAAGAATTACAGAAATCTTATGCTCAATGCTATTCTGAGATAGTTAGTTTTGATCAACAAACGAAAGATAGAATGGATGTTTCTTCTTTATCTAATAGGTTACAAGAATTGGAATCCATTATCAATTCAGCAAAGAAAGATCTTGTCCCTGATGTTAATAAAAAAGAAAGACTTATTGCTGAAAGGGCCGTAACTCAGTTTCAAATTCAGGAATTATCCGCCAAGGACCCAAAAATTGTATCCGACTATCAGACAAAAATCAGCTTATTAAGTTCTGCTATAGATAGACTGTCAGAAAGAAGACTTTCTATTGGTTCAAGAGTAATTGAAAGACTATCAAAATTAATGGCAGACGAAATTCAAGCACTTGGTTTAAATTCTATTACAGAAGTGAAAATAGATGATAATTTTGAAATTTACTACAAACAAGATAATGATTTTGTTTCATTTGATAACATTGCTGAAGGAGAACAACTTCGTGCAAAGATTTCATTTTACCTTAGCCTTATTCAGTTAGATATTGAATTTAATTTTGGAAGACACACTCGCCTTTTGATAATTGATAGCCCAGGGAAAGAGGAGGCTGATTCTAAATATTTAGAAGGGCTTGCACAAATTTTAAATAGTATTGAAAGCAGGTATGGAGGTAATCTACAAATTCTAATTGGAACAGCAGAAAGAAAATTATCTGGGATTCTAAAAAATCAAAAAGAATTTCCTATTGACGAATATGTTTTCTAATGAACAAATCGGTTGACATATTAGAATTCAAATCATTAAGCACGGCAGGAAAGATAGAATTCTTGAACTGTGACCTCATTGATTCAGTTAAAACATTAGATGACAGATCTATAAATATTTTATTACGTGAAATAATATTAGATGAAAATGAAAACACTTATGTAAGGAAATCTACATTGAAAATTTTTACTGAACTCGTTATTGTTGGAAAATTGAAAAACCGACACGCTTTAAGTTTATTAATTGATGATTGGAAAACCAGTTCAGATGCTTTTTTAGAACTTCAAAGACTAAAGGATTTACTTTTTTATTATGAAGAATCAGATCAAGAAAGAGAAGATATTGAATCTATTTTCAAAACAGGCACAATCAATAATGAAGCTGAAATAGTTGGCGAAAGTTTTTTTAGCCTTGGAATTCTCTTATTTCAGAAAGCTTTAAAGTCCATAAATAAAGAAGAATTCATATCCGCTTTAAATAATAGTGAAAACTATTTTCAAAAGTCAATTGAAGAAATTGAGAATCGTATAGATTCAAGGTTTTATTTAAAAGTTGTTTTAATCTTACATGAATTATTATCCAACAGGTGGGGTTCAGCAAAGCAATACATAAAAGAACTAGGTAACAATCTTTTTCAGAAAGAGGTTTTTTCCTTCAAAACGGACTTTGACAATCTGCAGTACGGTTTTTACAAAATCATTACCTCTTTACAAAACATTTGTATCCAGCAGCCTAAATATTGGATAGATTATCGAATGGAACTAGATAAGGTGTTTTTGTGCTATACGGAAATAACCAATTCCGAAATTGGGAATAGGCTAAATGAAAAAGCAATTCTGAACAAATTAGGAGGCTATCTGAAAATGGAAGTTCTCGAGCCATTTTTCATCATAAATTTGAGTTCAATAATTACCAAGATAAATGTAATGCTTAGAGAGAAGTCAGAGAACACATCGGAGTATACCTTCCTTCTTTACCTTAAATCGATAATTGAAAATACAGATAAAAAAAAAGTAGAATTTGATAGCTTGGAATCTAAATTTAAAAATCTATTTCCCAATAATAACCCTGAACAAGTCACAAAGTTGGTTCGTGACATAAAGAATCCTATAGATTGCTTCAAAGTTTTTGAATTCCTCTCCGCCAAAAGCAATGATAGCTTAATTAACGATTTAAAGTTTGCTTGTTCAAAATTACAAGGAGATAAAAAATATTGGGGTAAAAAAGTTGATGAAAACGATAGGAACAGATATATTGCTACGATGCTTGAAGCAGCCGGTTATACGATTAAAGATCAGCCACAATGGAGCTCATCGGCCGAAGGCAAGGGTAGTGGAGAAATAGATGTTTTTATAACAGAATCCGATGGTACTCCGAAGTCTATTATAGAAGCATTAGTTCTTGATTCTTTAAAAAAGGAATATTTAATTCTTCATTTAGACAAATTGTTTAGATATGATAGTACAGGGTTAGAGAATAATTACATCATAACCTATTCTTTGGCAAGGAATTTTGCCAGTCTTTGGAAAAAGTACAAAGATTTTATCCCTAATCATTCATACATATATAAATTTATCGATTTTAAGGAGATTGATTATTTTAATTTTGCAGACATTAAGATTGGAGTAGCTCAACATTTTAGAAATGAAAAAGTAATTAATGTGTATCACATAATGATAAATTTAGTGGAACGATAGCGACGTGCAGAGTCATAGAGCTCTGTTAAAAGTGTTGCGACTAATTAGAATAAACATTGGATACTTTAAATGCTATTAAAGAACAAATAAGTGAGATAAGAGAATTATCTTCAGCTGTTACTTTGGATAAAGTCCTAATTCATATTGAAAGAGCTGAATTTTTCTATAAAGAGGGGAGGTTAAACGAAGATGAAAACTACTTTACGGATGTGATTTATAGAACTAATCAAGCTTTTGAAGGTAGCTTAAGACAATCTTACATGATACTTGCAGAGAAATCAGAAATTCAAGCCAATAGTAAAAGACCTGTAGATATTGAAGATTTTTTTGAGGCCAATTCAATATTTAATGAACGTGTATTACACTTTTTTAAAAATTACAGAAAAGAATGGAGAAACAAATCGACGCATGACTTTAAACTATTTTTTGACCAAAGCGAGGCTTTCCTGGCTATCGTTAATGTATCGGCATACATATATGTATTATTAAATCAAATCATTGAAAAACTGGCCTTTGATAACGAAAAAGAGAGGCTAAAAAATGAGAAAGAAAAACAAAATTTAATCTCCAATATATTCAAACAAGCCGATCTAGATTTAAATGATAAAATAATCGAATTAATAAAGGAATTTTCAATAAATAATGAGCATTTAAAATCTAGCACCAAGGAAATAGAAATTGTTGGAATGTTTAATGCGTTCATAAAAACTGGATCAAAGCAATTAGACGTGAAAACGGATGTTAAATACTCCGAAAACGACCGGAATTATAGACTTGATATGCTTTTGGGGCTTGGAGATGAAAAAATTATAATTGAAATCAAACAACCCTCAATAAGTCCCAATCATTCTCACGAAGACCAACTTTTGGATTATTTAATCGCTGCAAAAATTAAGCAAGGAATTTTATGGTATCCAAAAACTGTACCTGATTCAAATTTTTTGGACATTGGATACATGACTCATTCAACACGTGATTTATACTATACAACAACAATAAAATAATCTAGCGCAATAAATATTTACGTTAAACCAAAGTTCAAATAATCTATGACAACCAAATTGAATATATTAGATTATGGCCAATTGGTTATTGGTATTGGAACCCTTGTCCTTGCAATGGTTTTGGGAATCGCCACTTGGGTTAAGGCAAACCGAGATAGACGAGTCCATATTGCAGACAAAAGGCAGCAATGGATAACCGATTTGAGGAATTCCGTTTCCGAATATTTAGCTGTGTGTAACATAGCGGATATGAAAATAGCGATTGGGGACCAGGACATTTTAGAAAGATACTGGTTTCTCGTACGAAAAATTGGACTTCTCTTAAATCCAGATGAGAGTAAAACCAAAAAACTATTGTCAAAAATGGAAAACATGAAGTTCCTTTTTGGAAGCCAAGGCACCCAATTGGAATTTGAAGACCTTTCAGAAGAGATAACCGAAATCACGCAAAAAATTCTAAAAGAAGAGTGGGAGAGAGTTAAAAATTTGGATCGAAAAAGAGCGTGGTGGTAAATTAATATCAAATGTATTATTGACATAATTAAAAAGGGGCAAAATAAGAGTTCGAAAATACGATACTCTTTACAGAATGCACCTTTTGTAAAGAGTATTTTTTAGGGGTTTAAATCATAGTCATATATAAGTTTTGTCTTTCGATATTTTACAAAACTATATTTACGTAAGAAATAACACCAGAATTCACTATATTTAATCCCTCTCCAAATTTAAATTTAGAACTTCACTATTCCCCTGTGCGCCCTATAAAAGGGATTGTTATATTATATTAATTAAAACTATATGACAAAAATAGCTGCCTATAATGTTGAAAATCTTTTTCAACGACCAAGAGCATTCAATGAAGAATCAAATGTTTCAAAAAAAACTATTGAAGCAGTAGCCGAACTAAATTCTCTTTTTGAAGAAGACATCTATTCAAACTCCGCCAAGAGTAGAATGGTTGAATTATTAAAAGTTTTAGAGTTAACTGCTAAAAAACTAAACCATGTTATTGAAGGTAAATACGGTGTGAATTATTTGAAATCAGCGTCAGGTAAAATTAGTTCTTTAACAAGAAAAACCCTTAATTTATGAAAATATAGGTGTTATTTTTGCTTGAATCTTGAAATTAAAATTACTTGATGACGTATAAAGAAAAGTTTGAAGCGTCCCAGCATAAGGCGCATTATAAGGTAATAGCAACTAAGATTCTTCGTGAAATGTCCGATTTAAGGTCTTTGGCAGAAAGCTCTCCCATCGCTCCTAGAAGATGGGTATGGGAGCTTATTCAAAATGCAAAAGACGTTCATTTGGATGGTGAAATAAAAATAAAAATCCGCTACAACCCTTGGGAGGTAAATCCATTTCTAAAGTTTCAACATACTGGAATGCCTTTTACTGCCGACGACATCCGGTACTTAATTGAGCAAATTTCAACAAAAGAGAGGGATAAAAGTGATGGTGGGAAAAGTAAGACTACCGGAAAATTTGGTACTGGCTTTTTGACAACTCATTTGTTATCTGAAAAAGTGCAAGTCAAAGGGATTGCAAAGGAGCCGGAGTTGGATTACCGTATTTTTGAAATGGAATTGGACCGTAGTGGTTTTGAATTATCCGATATTTCAGAAGCCGTTGAGAAGGCGAAAATTTCGGTTCAGAACCTAGACGATTCGCCAATATATCATGGATATACTTTGGGAGGATATAATACAGAGTTCCATTATAATCTTGATGATGCAGTTAGCAAGAAAGTAGCTGATGCCGGAATTCAAGATTTAGTGAAATGCCTGCCATTCACTCTTGCATTTGTTGATGAGATTCGAACGGTTGAAATAGATAGTGAAAATAAGGTTTTCGAAATGTTACAGCCAACCGTAACATTAGCTGAGGGTATTTATTTAAAATCAATCACTATTCAGGGAAGCCCCTACAACCAGCAAATCGTTATTTTAAATGAAGGGTTTACCAGTATTGCAGTTCCTGTTTCGATAGAAAATAATAGGACCAAGTTATTGCCCATACTTGATGAGATTCCTCGGTTATTTTGTGACTTTCCCCTTGTCGGGACAGAAAGCTTTCATTTTCCGGTCATCATTAACAATCCAAATTTTAACCCAACTGATGCGCGAGACGGTATATTCTTAACCAATTCTGAACGGTATAATCCAAATATTGAAGAAAACAAAAACATTATTATTGATGCGGTAAAATTGTTTATCAAATTGTTGAATTTTGCCATCGCACAAAAATGGGAAAACCTTCATTTATTGGCTAAAATAAGACTGTTTGATGTTGTTCCGCGCTGGATTGATGGAGAATGGTTTTCAACTAATGTTTTGAATCCCGTTCGAGACAGGTTGTTATATGTTCCAATTGTAACAAATGCCAATTCTGTATTAGCTTCGATAGCACTTGAAAATGGAGATAAATGTATCTGGTTCCCTGCCGCTTCAAAATCTGAAATAAGACATAAGATTTGGCAACTGGCTAACTATTGGTTCCCTAATTATTTGCCACAAGAATTAGATATTGAACTCTGGAATAAACTTGTATGGAATCAATGCGGAAGACTGGACTTACCTCAATTAGCACTTTTCGTTGAAAATAAGGGTTCATTAGAAGAATTGGAGAAGGAACTGAAAGGAATCAACGTTTTCGATTGGTTAAATACTTTTTATGAAGTCCTTAAAATGGAGGAAAGAAAGTATGATGCAATAATTAATAACAATTCAATTTTCCCCAACCAAAATGGAGATTTCTGCCTCCTAATGCATTTGAATCATGACCAAGGGAATATTGGCGATACTTTTAAAGATATTTTAAGATTATTGGATCAAGATATACGTTCAAAGCTACTTGACCAAAATATAGTAGTTGAATTCTCTGAGGATAATATTATTAATCAATCCATTGTGGTTAGGGAAATCACTACGGAGGTAAGTGCTAAGACGAGTAGTCGGGAAATTGCTAAAGATTATAATGCGGCGTTCCGAAAGTTGTTGATTTGGTTCCAAGGAAACTCGGAAATGGCACAATCTCTATTTCCACTACTTTACAGGAATAAGCATTTGTTGTATGACGATGAGGAGATACTGGAGAATTTGGAAAAAGCAGAACAGCTATCAGATTTGTTGAAAGAGTGTAATGTTAGTGATGTTAATGCATTGCGAGATTTAATAACAAATCGATCCAATCAAGATAGCCTTATCTTACCTGTGACCCAGGAAATAATTAGTAGTATGGGCATCTCGTCAATTGAGGAGTGGACAGAGGCTATTAAAGATAAAAATCTAAGGGATTTATTTTCGCACGAATCCGTTCCTTCAACAGACATGTTCATATATGCCCAGAGCTTGATTGAAAATGCTAAAAAAAATATTATTTTAATATTAGAGTCGTTAGATCAATATGATATTTCCAATATGGATGATACAACCGCTCCAACAGTATTGGCTGGAATTTTGAAGGATGAAAAAGAGATTAGTATAGTGACCAGGCCCGCCTATAATGGCGAGGTAATCATCTATTATGGGTCTGAACGTGATATTTTGGACTTCGAACCTTCAGAACTATGGATTGATGATGGTATCATGCCAAAAAATATAACGTTAGGACATATTTTGAAAAAAGCAGAAATAATGAAATTCCCTGTGTAGCAAATGAAGGATATAAAGAAACTAATGGGTATTATTGGTTCGCCAGAAAGTGAACTTATAGAGTACAAAGCCGTCCTTCCACCTGCTAGGACTTTGGCTAAATTAATTAGTGCTTTTGCAAATTCAAATGGGGGATATATCGTTTTAGGTGTTTCTGAATCTCAATCAGAGATCAAAATAAATGGTTTGAGCTCAGATTTTCGAGCAAACAGTGTTACTCATAAGGCAATTGATTTAATAGAACCAAGGCCTTCCGTTCAATATGACTACATAAACCATAAGGAGAAAAGGTTGTTTGCAATCCAGGTAGAGAAATCAGATGAAATAATATCTCTTGAGGGAAAGGTCTACAAAAGAGAAGGCTCAGAGATATTCTTAAGTAATCCTGAAGAAAAAGTATACAAAACAAATGTCTTACCTAGTATAGTTCGATTATCAGAAAATCTCAATAATTATAAAAAGTCTAGCACTAGCGCTAAATCAAAATTTATTGATCACTATCAGAGCGTACTTAATATTATAGATGATTTAGAAACAGTTTTATATCCTCAGTATTCGAACACCCCTACAAATAATACAGAAGGAAAAATTTTGACCAGAATTCTATTTTCTTCCTGTGTTGATAATTTTGAAACGTATTTATCCGAACTTCTTTATGAGATATATCTTGCTAACCCTGCAACATTGAAATCAGGCCAGCATGTAACAATAAAGGAAGTACTTGAATGCAACGATATGCAAGAGTTCGTTATCTATTGGTCCAAGAGAAAATTGAGCAAACTACAAAGAGGAAGTGTTAAAGGGTTCATTGCTGAAAACAATCAAATCAAAAACCTCAATGTAATGGACGAAAATCAACAGGATGATATTGAAAAAATATTTCAAATAAGACACTTATATTCTCATAGGAATGGAATAATAGATGAGAAATTTTTACAGTATTATAGCGCCTTTAGTTTAAATGAAGAACATCAAATGGCCATTGAAGAGGTCTTTAATCATCTTTCCCTTTTATTGGATTCTATAAATAGAATCGATAAGGCGGCAATTGATAAATATAATCTAGCTACTATCGACTAAAAAGTGTTGTATCAATTACCTTAACCCTTTGGTTAATTCTTCATAGTATCTATCCATGAGTCTGCTGTTAAGGGTTAGGACTTTTAATTTTTCGACAAAAAAATCTTGATCATCGGTAACTATTGTTATGCCCTGATTTTTACATATTTGATAGTAACAGTAGTCATTAAAGTCAAGGCTTGGATAATTTACAGCATTAACCAAATCGGTTTGTTCCAAAGTATGGTCCACATAAATAAGTGAATCACTTCGGGCATCTATTTCATCACAGATTATTTGATATTGGTCTTTAAAATGTGCTGTAGTCCGATATTTCGTTTTAAATTCATTATGGTGCACGGTAGTGTTATTTTCTTTCTCGTACATGCGTACAGCAACCACTCTAAAATAGGTATTTGTCAATTCGGAAATGGAAAGAGAGCTTACCGCAATTTTCGAGTGGGGATCATTGTATACTTTATCAAAGAAACCAATGTATTTGTTCATCCTACTATTATCCTCAGAAAATTCGGGAGCTAGAATAGAAAGCCAAATCATTGTATCAAAAAAAAATACTCCTTTGATCGGAGTATTCTTTTCAATTCTTTTGATATCAAAATCCATTATTTACTAACAAAACTGTTGAGCATCGTTAACCGCTTGGTTATAAATATCAGGATTTTTAGCGTTAGAAATTACGCTTTCAATTTTTTTCAATATGATTTCCTTAGTACTCGTTTTATCAATAAAACTCTCACTAAAGTATCCGTCAACAAAAAGTTTGCCTATACTAGCATTCAAAAATGCAGTAGAAACTCTGTTGATACCACCAAAAGAGAGGATAAAATCCTTTCCTTTTAGATTAGTAATAACATAATCATACAACCTTAACCCATCTGAATGGCTTATAGCATTTGACTGATTAATTACATTGGAAATATTTAGTATCATAGTACCATTATTAGTCGTTTGTTAGCTGTTTTACTTTCAATGGTTGCAAATAAAGGTAACAAATATTTTAAACTTTAATTGCTTTAAACGGACTTTAACAACGATAAAACGGGTGCAAAAGTATTCTAAACATCATTAAATACCAAATTAATCGTTGTCCCGACATGAAAAGAGTTCAACGTTCTACATGTCTCAAATCTTGTGCCACTCTTTATCCCGCAAGCTTTATATGCGTTACCTGATACTATTTCCAAAAATCCGTTGTTATCCTCCATACTTTCACGCAATTCAAAAAGACCAAGGCCACCAGGAGCATCGGTTTTGGTAGTATTTCCTTGAACCATTGCCCAATTTATTGCTTTTTCAAAGGTATCGATCTGTGGGACTTTCCTTTTTATCGGTTCAAGAAACCCTATTCCAAGGTCCACAATGGTAAATTTCAGGCTTTTCTTTATCGGGTAGTATTGGCCGCATAAAAAAATCGGATAATCAGCTTTTGAGTGTATTTCATAGTTTGTGAAAATTTCAATCAATGATTGCACGATTAAGTCTTTGGAGTTATCCGCTAATACCAATCTAGGAAAATCAATGAAATCAGATTCTATATATTCGACAAACTCATCTTCGTGGTTCGGAAAAAATTCTTTTAGACGAATAGTTGTACCAGTATCTCTTCCTTGGAATTCATTAGATTCGAACAAGCCGTTTCTAAAAAGTATACCAAAATCAGAAGTGGATGCCGTAAGGTCTGCAAGTAGCTCTAAACTATTTTCCTTTTCTAATTTTCTTACTATGGCTTGAAGCAAAGCTGCCATATTAGCGTCTATCCAATTAAGATCTTTAAAGCAAACTGTAATGGGTGTATTTGAATAATGGCAACATTCCCTATAAAGTGATATCAGTTTCTCATGTCCAAAATGAGTAGTGGAAATGGTTCCTCTGAGTTTAACCGTTTGTATAGTTTCCGCCATAAAGGTCAAACATGAAGTGTAACAATCGCTTTCGTAAAGATTACAAATATAATAGATTTCTAAATTATGGCGATATTAAGTAGTCTACAATAGTAAAAAGATTAATCCAGTAATTTTCTATTCATCCAATGAATTGAATATTCTCGGTTATTACTAAGAACCATGTCCAATACAAAATCCTATGAATAGACTTAGTCAAGTCCTCTAAGGTATAAATGAGGTAAACTCTTTACAAATCGCACCTTTTGTAAAGAGTCCAAAATTCGAGTATGATATAACCTTTCATTGGTTTAGCTAGTTCTAAGGAATCTCAATTTTCATATTTATTATGCCAAGTAATTTCAAACTAAAAAGCTAGTAATCAGCAGAGTATTTTATACTCTACATAACATAATAGTACGCATAATGACTTCCATTCAATAGAAACTCATAATCACTTCTTTGCTTTTTGAAGACTGATTATTTTTTATTCATCTATGATTACCCACTTATACCAGGAAGTCGATTTCTGGCCACTCCCCTACTCTTTTTTAGATTCCACTCGCGCTTTACCCTGCACTGCCTTTTTGTAAAACAAAAGGATGCAGCAATAATCAAAGATATTTTGTCAATTGGAGTACATAATGCATACTATTCAATATATGGCAACATATTAAGGCCTCTGTCTTTCTCCCTTGGTTTGTCTTTCCTTTTGCTTTTTTAGCTTGTGTCCTTTTAAAAAATTCTCAATAGTATGTTGCCATAGTTTTGTTTGACTTTGTAATATGCCGCCGTTTTTTTTTGATAACTCTGCAGTTGAATCTTTTATGATTTAAAATGGTTCAA
>TARA_R110000744_G_scaffold9477_2_pt1 | contig 26833 bp, 15 predicted proteins | sample TARA_R110000744 | Tara Oceans TARA_R110000744 (sample SAMEA4398083) | marine metagenome | biome: Polar Biome; feature: [DCM] deep chlorophyll maximum layer (ENVO:01000326); material: water (ENVO:00002006), including particulate matter (ENVO:01000060) such as... | depth 36 m | reverse complement strand
TTGTGTTATTTTAACTAGCATATCACTGCGTGTTTTATTGGTTATGCTTCGAATTTTGTCTTTATCTTTGGTAGATAAAATGACTGGCGGTAAAAATTCAATAATCATTTTTCCATTATCCCAGCGATTCAAGTTGATCGTTTTATGGGTGTTACTCGCACAAACAGGAATAATGGGGACTTCTGCTTTTGCGGCTGTGCGAAATGCCCCGGTTTTAAAGGGTAATAAACCACGCCCATAACTACGTGTTCCTTCTGGAAACAACCACACTGACAACTTTTTTTCTCGAATTTTGTTAGCGGTCATATCAATTGTATTCATGGCTTTATTTTTATTTTTACGATCAATTAAAATATTACCAGTGAGCCAATACATTTGTCCAAAAAATGGTATCCACTTTAAACTTTTTTTACCGACACTCACGGTTCCCGGCTGAACAGCAGCGGGCACAGTAAAAATATCATAACTATTTTGATGGTTACAAATGTAGACAACTGGGCCAATATTTTTTGTCGACTCGGGTATTCTAACTTCTACCTCTAAGCCCAAAATTTTTGAAACTTTGCCGAGATATTTAGCCGTATGATGGACATTGTCGCGATGAAATGGTCGGATCAAACATAATAAAATAGAGCAAAGAGAGATAAAAACTAAAGCTAAAGTCATCAATATGACACGAATAACAGCTAACAAAAGGCATTCCTAGAAAATTTATAAGGCGTGATTATACCTTTAATTTTTAAAATAGCTAAACCTACAACTCACCTTTATACGTTAAAATGCAACAAGCGTGGTCTATAGCAAATAAATTAATGTCTTCGCCACATAAGAGTACCTATAAGTTAACGAGCAACCTGAATTTCACGATACTTATTATAAAGTAATTTCAAGTATTCATATTCGAATGCTGAACCCGAAGCGTAATATCGAAAAGGTAATCTGGCTCTTGCATCGATACTGTTAACGAGTGAAAGATAAAGTTCCTCTTCAGATTTCATGCCTAGCACATCCAGGGACTGTTGATCAGCTAATGCATCAAAAGCTAAACCTGTCGCGTCACGAAGTGAAGATGGTCCCAACAAAGGTAAAACTAGATAGGGTCCTGAACCTACCCCCCAATGACCAAGTGTTTGGCCAAAGTCCTCATCTTGCTCAACAAAACCTACAGGTGTTGCAACGTCGATTACCCCCGCTAGACCTATAGTAGAATTAACAAGAAAGCGGCCAAAGGTTTCACCGGCTACTGCTAACTTAAACTGCAATAACGAGTTTATAAAAGTCGATATTTCACCTAAATTATTAAAAAAATTACTCAAGCCTGTCTCAACAACATCAGGGGTTATTTTCTTATAAGCATCAACTATCGGTAATAAAACATAGACATCGGCTTTAGCATTAAAATAATACATACGACGATTAAACCCTTCCCAAGGATCGTCATAAGCAGTCATAATTCCCAACTCTTCGTGATTATCCGGCAAGGCAATTTTTGGCGCTATGGCCTTATCTTCCAATGTTGGTGTTGAGGAACATGCTACCAATAGAGTACAAAATAATAGTGCTATAAAATTAGTCTGCTGATTTGAAAACACTGGCATTAATTTACCCTTCCTTGGAAAGTAGCATGTAAATGCTCAACAAAACTTAATCTATCTAGATTGCCACAATGTCCTCCACGAGGAAAAATTTTCGCCCGTTCGGCGAAAATTTCCTGTAAATATTCCACCTCACCTGCTTGTAAAATAATATCGTCTTGATTGGTTACCAAGTATATTTTCTTTGATGTTTTTAAATAATATTCAATTGCGTGTAAACTGTAACGTTGGATCAAATCCGTCTTAGTAATATTGGCATCTTCGCGTTGAGCTCTAGGTAGCATAGCGCGGTCAAAATAGTCACCAAACGTAATATCACTGGCTCGCTGCATTGAATGGGTCAAACTCTCAAATTTGTCTATGGTGTGGTCTTTATATGAAATTGCACCTGTATTAAAGCTAACATCGATGGCAAATATCATATCTGATGACGACATTCTAAATGAAGCACCAATGAGCAGCTTAAATTCAGCTTCGGTTAACTCTGCATTTTTAAATAAATTGTATATTGATCCTTGATCAAACTTTGAAGATCTTTGCTCTGAGTAAATATTTGAAAAGCGTGAAAAAATTTCATCGAACATCGCCACAGCGGCTTGTCGATTGTTACGCAGGTCAAAATATTCATCTAAAATACTGACAGAATTATATAAACTCACCGGCGGGTTAATTAGGAGTACCTTTTCAAAATTAAACGCTTGCTTCTCTTCATCAAGAAGTGCGATAAATGCTGAGTGCGCGCCCCCCAAACTATAACCAGTAAGTGAAAATGACGAAGCCTTTACATCGTCTTGTGTTTGAACTTGCGCCCACACTAAATTCATGACCTTATATAAATCTTCTGCGTCATGAGCTAAATCGCCAGGCATGAATTGGGTGTTTGGAGAGTTTACAATAAAATTAGCAAACGTCGGCGATGACAGTGAAATGACATGATAACCCTGTTGAAAAAAACTTTTTTGCAGGCTGACCATTTTTGCACTCTCAAAACTCGCACCGGTACCCGCAATAATAAAAATGAGTGGTGCAATAGCCTCTTGTTTTATTAACGAGTATTTCATTTTTTTGTTAAACCAAAATATCTCAGAAATTTCATTTAACGGTTTAATCGTTATACTTTTATTAATAACATTTAATGATTCGGGGAGATCTGCGGCAGGCTCTTGGCAATAGCCTGTAACGGTTGCTTGATAGCGAGAATATTCGAAATCGCAAACAGGTATAGCAACCACTACCGGTTCCTCTTTACTGCTGCATGCTGCCAACAATATTAGGAGTAAAACGCTCAAAATACGCACTGAGTTTAGCTTTTGTTGGGTGAGTTTAAAAAATATAATTTTACGCATTAGTTGCTGCCAGCAGGTATAAGGTTTTCAAAGAGCAATATGCGTATTCTAGCTTTTGACTGCTAAAAAGTAACTAATTTAAAGCTTAATTTTTCTCAAAGGACATTTAATTATCACTATTTTAGTCACCGGTTTCGCTTACATTCAAGGTCAATTTACGAGGACTAAGGAATTTAATTACAGCGACCATTTGCAAATCAATGTGGGATCAATGTCGAACAATGTTCATTAATGTATTATTGAATTTACGCTTTAAACCATTAAAAATATCAATAAAAATCAATAAAAATCAATAAATCTATTTGGAAGTCTCAAGTTATACTTTATTACTAAGGAAGTTGTCAGTCATGTAGAACGCTATATCAAACCCTAACGATGAAGCTATTTTTAGTGCAATTACGCTGCTGTTTCACTTAATGTGTAGCCTTTACCCCAAACAGTATCAATGCTGACTCGTGTCATCCCCTCTTTGACTAATTTTTCGCGTAACTTGGAAATCCGCACATCGACTGTTCGTTCAGCACCATTGTATTTACGATTCAGTAAAGAAGTATAAATAACCTCACGCGTCATCACCTGCCCAGCATTTTGGATTAAAAAAGCCAGTAATAGAAATTCAAAAGAACTTAACCGAATGGTGTTTCCATCAATTTCACATTTATGTGCTTGTGGATATAAGGCTATATTTCCTGACTTAATCACATGCAAGGGACGTTCTTCTTTCATCGGCTTTCGGCGCAACATCGCCTCAACTCGTACTTTCAGCACTCGAGGTGAAACAGGTTTGCTAATGAAGTCATCTGCGCCAAAGTGAAAAGCATTAATTTCATCTGCATCAGTTTTTCGGGCGGTTAATACTATGATAGGTTCATCATATATTTTTCGTAATTCATGACAAACTTGAAAGCCATCTAGATCAGGTAAGCCAATATCTAAAATCACTAAATCTGGTTTATGTTCGATAATCGCTTGTTTTGCTAAATCCCCACGAAAAACCTGTTTAACGATAAAGTTAGACTTCTCCAAAAATGATTTAATTAAATTAGACACCATACGGTCATCTTCGATTAATAGTACTTTTCTGGTACTATTTTCAGCAATGACATCTGCATTTAAACCAAACATAATATCTTCCATAACTTAACGGGTAAGTCCGTCGGGCGAATTATAGATGTATTAAAACTACAAAGAAGTATGATTTTGTTACTAGCAAAGTAACATAATGTAATTAGCTTACAATTAGTCTGGTATATAGATTCCAGTATTAAGTAGGTTGAAATAGATTATAAAAACTACGTTTCAAATAACAAAAAAGCCAATTCAAAATTAATGAATTGGCTTTTTGTTGAGCATTTAAGTGATAGCTTAAAAAAGCTCCTCGTCTATATCAAACAACGCACTCTGACCAGATTTCGCTGACGTGATTAATGACTGACAACGTGGCAACAATCTTGAAAAGTAGTAACGAGCTGTGCGCACTTTACTTTCGTGGAAACCCTTATCATCGCTCGCAGCAAGCGAGACTTCCGCCATTTTAGCCCATACAAAAGCCATTGCGGTATAACCAAAGACATGTAAATAGTCATTCGCTGCACAACCAAGCTCTTCTGGAGAGGCTTGCGCCGCTAATAATAAGTGTTCGGTTAAGTCGGCAAGTTCATCGGTGGCATTCGCTAGAGGTTGAATAAACTCTTGCATAGCTTCGTTTTTACTTTCTTGAATGTAAGCACGCACTTCTTCAAGAAACACCAGCACGAGTTTGCCTTTACTACCAGCAACCTTGCGCGCTAACAAATCCATGGCTTGAATACCGTTAGTGCCTTCATAAATTTGTGAAATACGGGTATCTCGCACCAACTGCTCTTGCCCCCACTCTCTCACGTAACCATGACCGCCAAAAACTTGCTGTCCAGCAACCGTACTTTCAAAGCCAAGATCAGTGAAAAACGCTTTAGCAATCGGTGTCATCAAGGCAACAAGTTGGTCTGCTTTCGCTTGTGCTTCACCGGTGCCATAAGTCGCAATATCTAATTGCATAGCAACATAAGTTGAAAGAGCACGTGAACCTTCATTCAATGCTTTCATGTTTAATAACATACGACGAACATCACCATGTACGAGTAATGAATCAGCTTGCGCATCAGGCGATTTAACACCAGATAATGAACGTCCTTGAATTCTGTCTTTGGCATATTCTAAAGCGTTTTGATAAGAGCGTTCTGCTGCACCTAAGCCTTGGATACCAACACCAATACGTTCAAAATTCATCATAGTGAACATACAAGCCAGACCTTTATTAAGCTCACCGACTAAATAACCTTTAGCACCATCAAAATTCATCACACAGGTCGCAGAAGCATGAATACCCATTTTATGTTCGATAGAGCCACAACTTACGTTATTTTTCTCACCAATAGTTTCATCATCATTAACATGAAACTTAGGCACTAAAAATAATGAAATTCCGCGCGGACCATCAGGGGCATCGGGTAATTTAGCTAATACTAAATGGACAATATTTTCTGTTAGGTCATGTTCACCAGCAGTGATAAATATTTTTGTACCCGAGACTAAATAACTGTCATCAGCTTGTGGAACCGCTTTCGTTCTGATCATGCCTAAGTCTGTACCAGCATGAGCTTCAGTTAGACACATGCTTGCAGCCCAATCGCCAGCATACATGCGCGTTAAATAACGGGTCTTTAACGCTTCACTACCATGCTTCGCTAACGACAAGCCTGCGCCAGCGGTTAAGCCTGGATAAAGTGAGAATGAAATATCAGCCGAACATAACATTTCTTCATGAAATGCCGTTAACATTTTAGGCATACCCATGCCGCCAAAGTCAGGGTCTCCGCCCAATGACGTCCAGCCACCTTCAGCATAAGTTTTAAAGGCTTCTTTATAACCGGGTGCTGTGGTTACGTTACCGGCATCAAAGGTAACACCTGTTTCATCGCCATTTCGTGATAATGGCGCTATTTCTTGTTCCGCTATTTTTGCACAACCTTGCAAAATAGCTTCAGCGGTATCTCGGTCTACCCGTTCAGCTAACGTTGGTAATGACTGCCATAATTGATCGGCATTAAATACGTCATATAACAAAAAATTCATATCTTTCAAAGGCACTTGATAATCAGCCATTACATTCTCCGAACAGGTAATTTAAACAATTAATTAAAACGCTTGTTTGAATATATATGAAACACAGTAAAAGTAAAGCTAAAGTGAGAAATTAGCTTGCCAGCAAAAATTAAAGTAAGCTTTATAGCAAGTTGATTAATTAACTGCTCAGGATAAAGGTCAGTGGTGAAATTTATTGGAATTGTTGTATTTTTAATATTATGTTTGCCAAGGTACGCTTGGGCGGAGCAGCTTGATTTTAGTAAAAAAACCACAGATGAATATGTTCAATTCAATTACCAATGGCTAGACCAAGCTCAACAAACACAATCATTGAGCTTTGCTATTAATAAAGTCATTATATTTGATCGTTTTAGAAACTTTAAAGGCTACAACGCCCTGCATGCAAAAAAATACGTCGATCAAAAAATCAGACAAAAGCTCAGCCAGAATCCAATCGACAATGTACAAACAAAATTTATAGGGACTGGCGATAATTTACAAATTGAGCTAAAAAGTGATAATCAAAATACCATTAACCAAGCCTATAAAACCATAACTAAACTTAAACAAGGCTTCATGAGTGAACATTTAGCCCGTAATTTTTACACGCAATTTGTCTCTTATGATAATAATGTATCTATTAAGCCTGATCATGTTCGATTTGCACAAACTTCCGTAGCTGATTTTTCCGTACTAAAGGAGCTTATTTTAAACAAGGTTTCCAGTCAAAATGTTAGAGAGGTCGGCGATTATGTCCTCGGTTTTGTGCAAAGCATTCCTTATTCAACTTTAGAATCAAGAACCACTTCTACAGGTGCTGGCTTTAATCCTCCGCTGCAAACGCTATTTCAAAACCAAGGTGATTGCGACAGTAAAGTCACACTCACCGCCGCGATTTATAGGGCGCTAATGCCACGAATGAAAATGATGTTAGTTTTTATCGATAATCATGCTTTACTCGCCATTAATATTCCAAGCAAAGGTAACGAACTTACTATTACAGTTGATGGTTTAGCGTATATTCTAGCCGAGCCAACCGGTCCTGCTATGATGCGGGTTGGCGAGTTAACAGCCGATTCTGAGTTTGCTATTCGCAATGGCCGTTATTATGCAGAGGCATTTTTTGCTGAGCCTAGCGCTGAGAGCAATAGAAATAGCCTAAATTAATCCTGTGTATTGCTCACTTGCGACAAAATACTATCGCGTAATACATTCAAGCTTATAGGCTTAGCAATATGTAAGTTCATGCCGGCCGCTATACATTGCTGCTTGTCTTCTTCACGCGCATGCGCTGTCATGGCGATAATCGGTAATTTGTTATATTGCTGTTGTGCACGAATATGTTCGGTTGCTGTTAGTCCATCCATGACCGGCATTTGAATATCCATTAGAATAATGTCAAAATTTTCTAGTGGTAACTTCTCTAACGCTTCTTGGCCATTTTGCGCAACAACCACATGCGCCTGCATAGATTCTAATAGTTTAATTGCGACTAATTGATTAACCAGATTGTCTTCAACTAACAATATTTTTAGTCCTGAGAGACTTGGCATTATTTCAGTCCGAACGGCAGCAACCTCAAGTGTCTCAGTTGTAACGTTATCATTGATTAATGTTACGCTTGCTGGTACTCGTTTAAGCTCATTAGCCAACTTAGCAATAACATCTCGATACAATGGCATTTCAAGTAACAAATAATTAATCCGGTATCGGTTTAATTGTTCAAGTAGTTGAGTTGCGATAATACTTGTCCTTGGCTGGCACAACGCAAGCACAGTAACTTCTTGCTTTATCATAGCCAATTCAATCTCTGTAAAGCCTTGCGGGTACTCGCTACTATCAACAAATAGTATTTTAGACGTTTTATCAGTAACGGTTGCTAGCGCTGTAAAGCTTGAAATATCAATAATGGGCAGGGCAATATCGGTAAAGTTTTCTCGTAATTTATCGGGTATATTTACCGCTGAATTAAACACAGCAGTTGTCGATAATTGCGCTGTAAACTTAGATAAAAAGCGCTCAGAATAATGGCTATCGTCAGCTTTATTATCCGGTAACTCCAAAGGTATATCTAAAGGTAAAGCCAAGGTAAATTCAGCGCCTTGGTCTAAAGCACTCTCTATGGTAATTTCCCCTCCCAGTAATTGCGCAATATGTTGGCATATTGATAGCCCAAGTCCAGTACCGCCGTAAACTCGGGTCATAGACTCATCTACTTGTTTAAATGCTTCAAATAAGTCTACTTGTTTTGATTTTTCTATGCCGATACCCGAGTCTTTAACTTTAAATAAAATCTCGATATTATTAGCTTTATTGAGATGATTAGCTGCGCAAGATAATGACACGGTAAGTTCAACTTTACCCCGCTCAGTAAATTTAATCGCATTATTGAGTAAATTACTCAGCACTTGCACTAAGCGCATTGTGTCAGTATGAATATATAAAGGTACTTGGCTATCAATGGCTACATTTAAACTTAAATCTTTACCAACGAGTGCTGCAATATTTAAATTAAGTGCCTGCGATACAATGCTTTCCAGCTCTATCTGCTCTTTATGTACATACATATTGCCAGACTCTACTTTTGCTGAATCCAGTAATTCATTGACTAAATAAAGCAATGTATTCGAAGCTGTTTCTGCATTCCCCAAATATTGTTCCTGGATTTTGTTCAGGCTACTTTGTTGCAACAGAAAAAACATACCTTGAATGGCATTAATTGGCGTGCGAATTTCATGGCTCATATTCGCTAAAAATTGGCTTTTAATTTGATTGGCTTCTTCGGCTTGATTTTTAGCTCGCTGCAGGGCTTGGTTAATCTCGAATTGCTGCGTAACATCACGAATTAAAATAATACTGCCGAGTGATTCATTCAGTTCACCATAAAACGGCGCTTGATAAATTTCATAGGTATTCTGCTCAGTTGAAACGGTTTGATGATAGGTCGTAGATGAGTTACCTCGTTGATTTTCAACAATTCTCTGTGCGACGACTTCGCCGATATCAGTCGCAATAAAGTCATTAATTTTGCCACCTAAAATATCAGCTTCTTTTTGTGATACAAGTTGCTCAACCGCTTTATTACAACCAATTAAAAGACCTTGTTGGTCATTAAATAGAATATAATCTGGAATAGCATCCATCACTGAACGTAGTAAGGCATAGTCACGCTGATGTTGCTCACTTTTATATAATAATGCTTGGGTTTTTTCTTTCACCCTTAAATCTAACTCATTGTTTTGATCTTTTAAACGCTGCATTAAGCTACGATTATCGCCAAACAAGTCTTCAACAATTTTAAACCAATGTCGCCACTCATCAGATGGTTGTATTTTACCTGGGTCACCCGCTGAACAATATTCAATATGGCTAATGAATTTTTTTGATGGCGCAATGAATGAGCGGTGTGTCACGTAATAAACCACCACTAATAAACTTAACAAACCGAAAAAAACCCCAACTAGTATCGAGATAAAGCGCTGATTAATCACCGCATAAAAACTATTTTTTCGATGATACTCAAGTAGTATCCAATTATTAACCGGCAGTTTCTCTCGTTGCACAACCCAGTCACCAATTTCAGCACTTGGCGGCAGGTTTAATAGCGTTTGATAACTAAATTGATTTAATTGTAACGGCGCAGCATCACTAAAAGCGGTATTTGCATTTAGCGTTAAATTGGCGATATTTTTATGCAATAACACATGACTATGCTTATCAACAATAATATAACCATGATCTTTATCGCTTATATTAGGTAAATAGTTATAAAAGCCCGCCGTATTAATATCAATTACCACCGCCCCTTTTATCTCATTATCTAAATAGACGCCCATGCCTAAAGCAGCATTTAAACCTTTACCGGCAGAATCAACATAAGGCTGGGACCAAAATTTTTCATCCTTAAGCTTTGAGCCTTTAATTTTTAGCATCAATCCATTAGTTAAGCTTTGATCACTATATTGCCAAATACTTCTAGGTACCCAAGGATATAAATTAACAAAGCGTTGCACTGAAATGTAATACAACCAGTTAGCTTCTTTAATCGACTCCTGCGCTGTAACAAATGCTGGCGTTAATGCATTTGCCATAATTAACTCATGCACAAATGATTGATTAAAAGCGTCGATGCGGCCAACGCCTGTGATATTCCCACTCATGATGCGATTATTTGTAGTTAGATTCTGGCGATTTTTATTCTGATAAAAATATTTACCTTCTTGCCGCAATGAGGGAGCTTTACTGGTCAATTCTGCAGGGAAACGTAAATAATATTCAGCTAAATCACGAATACCCGTCAGTGTTTCAACAGTACTCGTCAGCTTATTGTTTAGCTGGGTACTATACCGACTCATTTCCGTTAACTTATCGTTACGGTGGGCGTCACGGGCAAGATAATAACTATAAAGCGTAATAATGAAGGTCAATAGCATAATGCTTGTAAAGACCATAATTACCGATTTATTGTAGCGTTGAAAAAGTTGTTCTTTTGAATTTTCTGCTAACACTAAGAAGCCCTGATAATTAAATAAACCTAAAGTGCGCTGATGGCTCACTCATCAACAATTTATCGTTAACTTTATGACTTAATATTAAATCAAAGTAGCCGTTGAGAACAGCATAGAAAAGATTAACGGCGATATCATTAACAATGACTGACATCACCGTGACCTAGCGACTTATAAATTTTCTTCCGCAAAAGACGCTAAACGACTACGTACCACGCCATTTAAATTGATATTACTACTGCCTGGAAAGTCTTTAAAACGCTCAACGATGTAAGTTAAGCCAGAGGTGACTGCGGTTAAATAGTTACTATCAATTTGCGCTAAGTTGCCCGAACAAACTATTTTAGTGCCTTCACCACAACGGGTAATAATAGTTTTCAACTGTGAAGCCGTTAAGTTTTGGCATTCATCAAGTAACACCAGCGCATTTTGTATACTCCGACCACGCATAAAGTTAACAGACTTAAACTGAATATTCGCTTTGTCCATAATATAATCCAGGCTGCCATTCATATTTTCGTCCTGCTTGTGCAACACTTCTAACGAGTCGGTTATGGCGGCTAACCAAGGTGCCATTTTTTCTTCTTCGGTACCGGGTAAAAACCCTATTGATTCTGCTATTTCAGGGGTGCTGCGCGTGACAATAATTTTATCGTATAGCCCGCGTTCAATAACTTGTTCTAATGCTGTAGCTAAAGCAAGCAATGTCTTACCACACCCTGCAGGTCCGGTGAGAATAACTAAATCAATGGTAGGATCAAGCAAAGCATCCATCGCCATACCTTGATAAATATTTTTTGGATGAATTCCCCATGCTTGCTTTGCCATTAAGCGTTCACGACTTAAATCGACTATTGATAATTTTTCATCGTCCCCGCCGGTAATTTTACCCGCAAAATGTTCACCTTCATCAATAAGGTATTCATTGATATAACTGTTGGGCAGTAAATCGCGTTTAATGTAGTGGGTGGTATTACGACCTTGGGTTTCACTTTCGCATTCTTTTACGTGCTGCCAGAAATCACCCGTAAATTGATGATAACCTTTGGTTAAAAATTGAATATCATCAATCAGCTGATCAGTACGGTAGTCTTCAACAAAAGCAAGTCCTGCACCTTTTGCCTTTAAGCGCATGTTAATATCTTTTGTAACCAGCACCACTTTGTTTTTTGGGTTTTGTGCTTGTAAATAAATAGCCGTACTAATAATGCGATTATCATTTTCATTAAACGATAACTTTATCTTGCTTTCGTCTAAGGCATAATCGTTAAAAATGGATAAACATCCGCTCGGGTGTAGCTCATCATTTTGCGGTAATTTAACACCAGAAAGCACTTGCTCTGGTGATGCATTAACTAAAGTATCTTCAAGCGCTCTGATGGCAACTCGCGCATCACGGCTCACATCTTTGTTGCGATCTTTAATAGAATCTAATTCTTCTAATACCGTCATCGGTACGACAACATCATGTTCTTTGAAAGAGAGGAAGGCGAAGGGTTCGTGTAATAATATATTGGTATCTAAAACATAAATAATTTTATTAACTGTCATATGAAGATCCTTTCACAAGTTGAAGGCTCCACAGCGTTGTTTGTTAGAAACAGCTGCCAGAAACCACAAAAAGTTGATAACTCATCTAACCAAAATAATTCAATAAATCATTTATTTATATAATTGCTTTTACAACAATATAAACAGCTTGTAGCATCAAGCTTATAACCACTCTACAGTTTATTTCCCCGCAAGCAAGCAGCTTTTTACTGATTAAGCCTTAAGTATCAATGACTATTATTGTGCTGGGAATGCCCTATGACTTAAAACAAAATTAAATTCGATTAATTTTAAAGAAAAAAAGTATGCTTTTACTGATTTATTTAATGATCACTTCTATGATTAACGATACTATAGCGCCCTTTTTTTGACGTGTATTTTTACGCGAGTTATTGAGTTGGAGTTTTTTTTTATGTCATTTTACCCTGGACAACGCTGGATTAGTGATAGTGAGTCAGATCAAGGACTAGGTACCGTTACCGCTGTCGAAGGTCGTTTTGTTACTATCGTATTTACGGCTACAGGGGATGCAAGACAATATGCCATAGATAATGCACCTTTAACCCGAGTTATTTTTAATGCTGGCGATAATATTCCAAGCCATGAAGGTTGGTCGCTTACCGTTGAATCGTTCGAAGAAAATAATAATTTATTAACTTACTTTGGTGTTAGACAAGACACGGGCGAAGCTTGTTCATTAAAAGAAATGATGATTGATCATTTCATTAAATTTAATAAACCCCACGATCGCCTCCTTAACGGACAAATTGATCGCCTTGATTGGTTTCGTTTAAGAAAAGACTGTTTACATCATCAATTTAGCCAACAACAATCAGATTTAACAGGCCTAAGCGGTGGCCGTGTTAGCTTGATCCCACACCAATTATATATTGCTGAAGAAGTTGGTAGTCGCTTTGCACCTCGGGTTTTGTTAGCTGATGAAGTGGGTTTAGGTAAAACCATTGAAGCTGGCTTAATTATTCATCAACAATTGGTAACAGGCCGTGCTAAACGTGTGCTAATTATTGTACCAGAGTCATTAATGCACCAATGGTTGGTTGAAATGTTACGTCGTTTTAATCTGCCGTTTAGTATTTTTGATGAAAGTCGCTGTGAAGAGACCTCAGATAACGGCGATGATGAAAATCCATTTAGCCAAGAACAACTGGTGCTAGTTAATCTTGGCTTTATTACCAAAAATCCTCGCTGGTATGAAGCGATGATTGATGAAGAATGGGACCTGATGGTTGTCGACGAGGCGCACCATTTAAGTTGGCAGCAAGATAATGCCAGCATTGAATATCAATGTATTGAGCAATTAGCGCAAACCATACCTGGGGTTTTATTGTTAACCGCGACACCTGATCAATTAGGTCATGAAGGTCACTTTGCTCGCTTACGCTTACTTGATCCTGATCGCTTCTTCGACTATCAAAAGTTTACTGAAGAAGAACAACATTATACTGAAGTTGCGGATGCCGCAAATACGCTGATCACTGATGAACCACTTGCTAGCGAACAAATAACCACGTTAACCACGTTGTTACACGAAGCCGATGTGAGTGCACATATTGCGGCGATAAATCATCCTGAAAAGTCAGAGCAAAAAAATGCTCGACAGCATATTCTGGATCAACTTTTAGACCGTCATGGCACAGGTCGCATATTGTTTCGAAACAGCCGTAACACCATAAAAGGTTTCCCAGGCCGTGAATTACATGCGGCGCCAATGGCAATGCCAGAAGCCTATCAAGACGCTATCAATGAACTATTATTGTCAGGCACTGCAGAAGATTTAAAATCACAAGCACAAGCAAAACTTATTTTTACGCCAGAAACATTGTTCAGCTTAGACAGCCATGAAGATTGGTATGATATTGACCCACGTGTCGATTATTTAATTGAGCTTTTACAATCATTGAAGAAAGAAAAAGTCTTAGTTATTTGTGCAAATGCGCAAACAGCTATCGACTTAGAAACTGCGTTGCGAGTTAAAGAAGGTATGCGTGCTGCAGTATTCCATGAAGGCTTAAGCATTTTTGAACGTGACCGTGCCGCCGCCTACTTTGCCCAAGATGAAGATAGCGCTCAAGTGCTATTGTGTTCTGAAATTGGTAGTGAAGGACGTAACTTCCAATTTGCTCATCATTTAGTCTTGTTTGATTTACCACGTAATCCAGATTTACTAGAACAACGTATCGGTCGTTTAGACCGTATTGGTCAGACAGAGACTATTCGTATTCACGTGCCTTATTTTGAAGACTCTGCGCAAAGTTTACTGTTTAAATGGTATAAAAAAGCGTTAAACGCATTTGAGCATACGTGTATTACTGGCCATGCAGTTTTTAACGCCTTTGGTGAAAAGTTATTTGATCTAGCACTTAGCGCCAGTTGGGATTCTAATGAAGCGGAAACGTTGATCAAGCAAAGTCATGAGAAACATTTAACGATCAAACAAGACCTTGAATCAGGCCGAGATAAATTGCTTGAGCTGCACTCTTCGGGCCAAGGTAAAGCACATGCCTTAGTTGAAAAAATTGAAAAGTTAGATCAACAAATTCATTTACCACAATTTATGTTTCAGTTATTGGATGTTTTTGGCATTCAACAAGATGATAAAGCCGATAATGCCATTGCTCTGCAACCTTCTGAGCATATGCTGTGTACTAACTTCCCTTGCTTACCTGAAGACGGCACAACGATTACTTTTAACCGTCATACTGCACTAGCAGTTGAAAACTACCAGCTTATTACCTGGGATCATCCTATGGTACGTGGTGCTATGGACCTTGTCCTGTCTGATGAAATAGGTAACTCAAGTATTGGCCTATTGAAAAACCCGGCACTGCCAGCTGGTACATTTTTCTTAGAGTGTATTTTCACCTTAGAAGCAATTGCACCGAGCAATTTGCAACTGGGCCGTTACTTGCCTACTACACCTATTCGCATATTAGTCGACAAAAATGGTAACAACCTTGCCGATAAAGTCAGCGAAACAGTATTAGATCAGCAACTGTCACCGGTGAAAAAGCAAGTGGCACTGCAATTAGTTAAAGCATTAAGAAGCCAAGTGGCTCCGTTAGTTGCCAAAGCAGAAGCACATGCCGATGCGCAAATTTCTTCTATTCAAGCAAAAGCGCTTACTGGTATGCAAGCGGCGATGGATGAAGAGCATCAACGCTTAACCGCGCTAAAAGCAATAAACCCAAGTGTGCGTCAGCAAGAAATTGACTTTATTTTGATGCAAAAAAATGCCTTAGCTGAATATATTGAAAAAGCACAAATTCAGTTTGAAGCTGTGCGGTTAATTGTTGTCAGCAACTAGGCTATGTCGCACTAACGACTGATATCAAAAGATAGTAAGGCTACGCATATTGTGTAGCCTTTTTGTTTCACGCAAGTTCAAAAGGAATACCTTAAAATGGGTGCTAACCCTGATTTTATTTATCAGCCTCCAATGAGTCCTTACCTTGATATTGTTTATCAAGATAACGATATTGTTGTCCTCAATAAACCTAGCGGGCTATTGACGGTACCCGGTCGTTTGCCTGAACATCAAGACTGTTTACAAAATAGAGTGCTAAAAGTGCTGCCTACGGCAACCGTGGTTCATCGCTTAGATATGGCAACATCTGGCATTATTTTAATGGCACTGAATAAACCTGCCCATGTTGCAATTAGCCGTCAATTTGAAAAGCGCTTAACGCAAAAAAGCTACATTGCTCGGGTCTTTGGTAGAATTGAAAAAGCTCAGGGCTCTGTTGAACAACCGTTAATTTGTGACTGGCCAAATAGGCCAAAGCAAAAAGTAGATCATGAAAATGGCAAAGCCGCGCTAACCCATTACAAGGTTTTAAGTTATCGCGAAAACAACGATAAAAAAATAACTACATTAGTTGAATTGACACCGGTAACAGGACGTTCTCACCAATTACGGGTCCATATGCTTTCTCTTGGTCATCCAATACTTGGCGATCGACTTTATGCCCACGAGCAAGCATTAACGATGAGTAATCGCTTGCAATTACATGCAAAAATGCTACAAATAACGCACCCAGTCTCAGCGCAAATATTAACATTTTCAAAAGCCTGCCCTTTTGATTAACACCAAAATTTACTGAGGTTAATTAAAGAAAGTTTCGCTTACGTCGATACTATAGACAGTACGCGTTTGGTAGCGCCATCCTGTTAATCAACCATTTGTCAGAGGAAAGTTACTTTATGCGTTTGAAAATAAGTCCATTATTTTATTTCATTATATTAGCGACATCGACCCTACTGGTTAATAGCTCTCAATCATTGGCCTTTGACCCTTTTCAAGAAGTACAAGAGCAACTAAAAACAGTAGAGAAAACTGAGAACACGACTAAAAAGGGCTCTGAAGCGACTAAAAGCACAGAACCTGAGGTTGATTCTGAGGTTGAGTCAATAAAAGGTACGGAAGCAGAAGATGAACATCAACACCACGTCATCATCAACCCACCTGTTGACTCGTTTGAACAGCAACAGCAAGATATTAAACACTACTTATCGCAAGAGAAAATCAGTTCAATAGTTATTGGATCTGAAAATTATCTGACGGCGGTTAATGAACACACCACGGCAATTAACAAAGGTACTCTGCTGTTAATTCCTGATTGGCAACAAAGTATAGCAACACCTAACGCACTAAATCAGCTACGTAAGAATATGCCACAGCATGGCTGGACAACCATTACCTTACATCCTCCGAGTAAACCAGAAAACTACCCATCACAAGCATTAATGGTGCAAGAACGCAGCACTGAAGATATCGAAACTTTAACAAGCTATGGTAAAAAATTAGCCGATATTATGCTAGCGCTCATTGAGACAGCTAAAAGTTATCCTGGCGTCATTATTGTTGTGGCAGAAGGTAATCATAGCGCAGTATTGCTCGACATTTATCAACAAGAGTTAGTGGGTGCACCCGCTGCATTTGTTATGCTCAGTAGCTATATGCCGACAATACCAGCAAGCGATAAAATAGCGCAGCAATTGGCAGCAACAGATTATCCCATACTTGATTTATATTTAAAGCGCGATCATCGATTAGTCATTGCGAATGCAAATATAAGAAAAAATGCCGCTAAAAGAGCATTAAAAGTTTATTACCGACAGAAGCAATTAAGCAATCAAGTTACCGGTTACTACCCTAAAAACACCTTAACAACAGAAATTATAAGCTGGCTTAGCACCATCGGCTGGTAAAATTTTCTCAAGATAAATATAACCCAACTCATAGCCTATTTTAGAATAAAGCTAAGCATAAAGTTAAAGGGTTTTCAGCTACTCTCAATGGCTAGTGCGATATATGGCGACTTTTCCTTGTGCTCCGGCAGCTAAAAACAATCCATTACCACTAGCTATGGTATAAAAACCCTGGTCGTTTTTATCGGCAGATGTATCGTCAAACGCTTGCCAATGTTGACCGCCATCAGTAGAAATATCATTGCCAGTTTTACCACTGGCAATACAGATATTATCGCTACAGCTCATTGCGGTACGTAAACCCCGTTGCCCCGCATCAATTGGCCGCCATTGCTTATCTACAAAAGTGGCAATATTGGCGTAACTTGCAGGTCTTTGTAGATAATCTCCACCTAGCACAAAAACCTGCTGTTGATTGTTCAAAGCTAATGCATAACCGCCTGCAGTTTGTGTTTGTTGAAAAAGTGGTACACTTTGTCTTTGCCAACTTTCTCCCCAATCACTGCTGTAATAAACCGAAGCTGAAAAGCCACCCGTAGTTAACCAAGCTTGACCATTTTCACCCGTAATGAGCGTATTACCACTAGCGGCAAAAGCGGCTTCTTTGGGTAATATTTTAGGTAGTTTTAACCGCGCGATTCTTCGCCATGTTTTGCCCGCGTCTTCGGTCTTTTTAATAACATAGAAACCGTCAACGGGATCGCCCAATAATAAACCCATGGTATTATTCCAAAAGGCGATGGAATCATAAAAGCCCTTAGCATCTTCATTCTGTAGTAGTAATTGCCAAGTTATGCCTGCGTCTATTGTTTTATATAAAACAGATTGCTCGCCTTCTCCAACACCCATTACAATAGCGGTGTTATTATCGAATAATGCGATATCACGAAAGTCGGTATTATTATCTGCAACTACCGAGCGATCTAGCCAAGTTTTACCCGCGTCTTGGCTAACATAAACCGTATTTTCACTGCCGGTGATCCAAAGTGAATTTTGATACACTGCACTGCCGCGCAACGACGCCTTTTTAGCTATATCTATTCTTTGCCAGGGTGTTAATTGTGCCTGCACGGCGAACGACACATTAACAGCAATAAATAGCGCAACAATTGAGCACATTTGAAACAATTTACACGGAGAAATATTTACAGTCATTTACTTACCATAGATTACAAGTGGAAGCCTTCCTATCATGATTTTTTGATAAAATTCAAGCGTCAGCAATTTAAATAAAGACATAATATAAACAAAAGTGTAATTCAAAATTCATCAAATAATTAATTAGATAATGGTCTTGTGAATGACTATTTTTTATTTACGAACTTTGCCCAAGACAATAGTATTTCTCGAAAATCTTCACGCCCACAAGATGACGAGTCCTGTTGATCAAAATCTATATCTTCTTCAATTAGTGAATCTGGCAATACCTCAAGCCCGTCCATACTGGCATTGGTTTGTACTGTTACATCACCACGATTAAAAACCACCGTGTATTCATTACCTGTTATGGTAACTTCTAACTGTTTTTCTGTTTCTATATCTGCCATAGCTGACAATAGTTGTGCAAGTTTTTCTGTATCAGTGCCAACTTCAACTTCTAACCACGGACCAATAACTTCATGATCAAGTGAGAACTTAGCGATAGCACCGCCAGTGATTGGATCATCTATAAATTGATATTCCATATATACCTCATTCTGAAAATCTTTCGAAAAGACCTATTTTACCTATAGGATTAAATAACTGCATCGCTTAGACTCAATTATATAACCAGTTTGATATTTTGTTAGCTAATACCAAGTTGATTAATTTCACTTACCGTTCGCAGCAGTGCTTAAAATCTGATTGAAAGCAAAAAAACTAGCCTAAAAAACCATCATCTAATAATGAAAATCTACTATATTTAGTAAGGACGTTGTTATAATAGATATCGCCACTTAATTGTAGCAAAACCCTAGTTTTTAACACGAAATAACTAAGGTTAATGAAATAAAATAGTGCTTTAGTGTTAGCAAATAAGGAAATGGTTTATCACAAATCTTGACAATAACTTTTTAATAGTAAAAATATACTTAATTAAACGAATAGCGCTGCTATTGCGCGCTAGCTTGAGTTGCCTGTTTTATTTATTTTTTATCTCATTTAAAATCACTGCCCAACCGCAAGACACTATAATTGTTGCTATGCATATTGAACCGCCATTCTCCAATATTGTTGACGGTGTATTCATTGGCGAAAACATTGATATCGCTAATGCACTGGCAGCCAAATTAAATAAAAAAGTAAGTTTTGTCTATTGTCCTCCTGCCCGCTGTTTTGCTCTATTAAAAAATGGCCAAGCCGACATGATGATTGCGATAAGGAAAACAGATACAAGAAAACAGTTTCTAAAGTACCTTGAACCGCCAATAAAAATGCAAAAACTACCATTACAATTCTATATACATGCCGACAATAAAATCGAGTTAAAGAGTTATGAAGATTTGCATTCTTTGAACATTGGCGTTTTAAGAGGAGCATCATATTTTGATCAGTTTGACCAAGATCCTCAACTCACTAAAATTCCATTAACTAACTACAAACAACTCGTTGATATGCTTTTAAAAGGACGTATTGACACCTTTCTTGAGCGCGAAGAAACTATCACACCTTGGGTTGATCAAGATATATACAACACCAGAATTAAAATAGCGAAGTTCGCTTATGATAAAACAGTAGGATCTTATATTGCCGTGTCAAAAAAATCCGTATTAGCCAATGAAATAAAGCAGTTATCACAAGCCGTAAAAGACCTATCTGACAAAGGTGAACTGCAGGCTATTATAAATAAAGTGAGAAACTGAGGTGAATATCAATTGAACTTAGATTGCGCTATCGTGTCTATAACTTACTTTATATTTATCTGATATTGATATCGTTGTGCGAAAAGGAACTTACTCCGCCATTCTATTTTCCCTGATTATTCATGGAATAATTCTTTTTTTAATGCTGATGGCGCAACCAAATAAACCAAAAACAGTAAAATCAACGACTAAAATAATCCCCATAAAAAGCTTTATATATTACCCGCCAAATGTAGCCAAAACTGATACAAGCTCAGCTAATACAAAATTGTTAGAAAAAGAACCGCCAATTGAAGCCACTTCTAATGAACAAACTGAGCTTAATAATAAACCAACACAAAAGAACCTAACGCCTGAAATAACAAAAAACGCTCTTGATGATTCACCTCTAACTGACTTAGCGGTGATAGAAGCTATCGAATTACCTGAAACGAACAATAAACCCACTGAGCCAAAACCCTTACCCAATCCTACAAATAGAAAATTAGATAGTTTCACGCAATTACAAAAGCTGCGCAGTACACTTAATAAAAATTCGGTTCAAAATACAGATAATCCCTATCAAAGCTATCAACCACCTTCAGTGTTTAACACCAACTCAACGTCGGTTCCACATTCTGTCCCCATGAAAGATGTAGAGAAAGAGCGAGAAAAAAACACTAAAAACATGGGTTCAGGTATAGCTATAACCAAGGGTGATGATGGCAGATGTTCAGTGACTCAAGACTTAAGTGCTTATGGTTTAAGCGAAGGTTCATCAACGCAATTTTTCAGCTGTGGTGAATCAAAGTTCGATAAAAGTTTTCGTGAGCATATGAGAAAAGTTAAAAGTAAATTGGGTAAAGATTAATCCGCTAATATGTTCACACATTTTACAATATTGCTTAAGCGTTTTTATTTAATGCTCTTTAGCAGAAATGCCGATTGGAAAAATAATAACCGATACAGGTGCTATTCCTCATCAGGATAAGCGCTTGCTTAACCATTGACGGCTGAAGCCCGACCTACAAAAGACAGTAACCCTACACTACATTATAACCCGCAGGCCTATGTAGGTTGGATTTCAATCCATCAAGCTAAATGCCTGTCTGTTTAGCTGCTTAACTGCTGACGGGCTGAAGCCCGACCTACAAAAAATCAGCCTAACGCTGCATTATTTCCGTGACTGCCCTTGTAGGTTTGACTTTAGTCCATCAGCTTTGATTTAAATATATTTTTTACAAAAAAACACCTAAAAAGGTGTTTTTATAATGGGTCTTTTCTTTAAGCTAAATGGTGAAATAACAAGGCAGAAGCGCGCAGCGTATATGTATACGTGAGCACTTCTAACGCGGTTATTTATTTAGTTATTTAGTTATTTAGTTATTTAATCAGTCTACATTGGGTCTTTTCTTTAAGCTAAATGGTGAAATAACAAGGCAGAAGCGCGCAGCGTATATGTATACGTGAGCACTTCTAACGCGGTTATTTATTTAGTTATTTAGTTATTTAGTTATTTAATCAGTCTACATTGGGTCTTTTCTTTAAGCTAAATGGTGAAATAACAAGGCAGAAGCGCGCAGCGTATATGTATACGTGAGCACTTCTAACGCCGTTATTTATTCATTTAGCGACAAGAAAACATCAAATTAGGCTTCTACTTGCAAAATAACCTGATCCGCTTTACTTGTGTAGCTTTCCATCTTATGAAAGTTCAAGTATCGGTAAGTATCAGCCGCTGTTGCATCAATTTGTGAAGCATATTGCATATACTCTTCAACCGAAGGTAGTTTACCTAAAATAGCCCCTACACCCGCTAACTCTGCTGAGGTTAAATAAACGTTAGCGCCGTTGCCTAAACGGTTAGGGAAGTTGCGTGTTGAAGTTGAAAGTACTGTAGATTTTTCTTCAACACGTGCTTGGTTGCCCATACACAATGAACAACCTGGTGGTTCCATACGTGCGCCCGCTTTATCATAAATACTATAGTAACCTTCAGCAGTGAGTTGATCTCTATCCATTTTCGTTGGCGGAGCAACCCATAAGCGTGTTGGTAAGGTTTTTCCAAACTTCTCAATCAGTTTACCAGCAGCACGGAAATGGCCAATATTAGTCATACATGAGCCGATAAATACTTCATCAACTGCAACACCAGCAACTTCTGATAATAGTTTTGCATCATCAGGGTCATTAGGACAACACACGATTGGCTGTTTAATGTCGGCTAAATCAATTTCAATAATGTGTGCATATTCTGCGTCACTATCAGCTTCCATTAATGATGGATTGGCTAACCATGCTTGCATAGCTTTAATACGACGAGTTATGGTGCGCACATCACCGTAACCTTCGCTGATCATCCACTTTAACATTACAATGTTTGATTGCAGATATTCAGCAACCGCGGCTTCTTCAACTTTAATTGCACAACCACCGGCAGAACGTTCAGCTGATGCGTCAGACAATTCAAACATTTGTTCAACGGTTAAGCCTTTAAGGCCTTCTATTTCCAATATTCGACCTGAAAATTCGTTTACTTTACCGGCTTTAGCAACGGTTAATAAACCATTTTTGATGCCGTAATAAGGAATAGCATGCACTAAATCGCGTAAGGTAATACCTGGCTGCATTTCACCTTTAAAGCGCACCAATACTGATTCAGGCATATCCAGTGGCATTACCCCCGTTGCAGCAGCAAAAGCAACTAAACCAGAACCGGCAGGAAATGAAATACCTAATGGGAAGCGCGTATGAGAGTCACCACCGGTACCAACGGTATCAGGTAATAGCATACGATTTAACCAAGAATGAATAATACCATCGCCAGGGCGAAGTGAAACACCGCCACGATTCATCATAAAGTCAGGTAAGGTGTGATGCGTCACAACATCAACAGGCTTTGGATAGGCAGAAGTATGGCAAAAAGACTGCATGGTTAAATCAGCAGAAAAACCTAAACAAGCTAAGTCTTTCAGCTCATCACGTGTCATAGGGCCGGTTGTATCTTGCGAGCCTACTGTCGTCATTTTTGGTTCACAGTATTGACCAGCGCGAACCCCCTCAACACCACAAGCTTTCCCGACCATTTTCTGCGCTAGCGTGTAGCCTTTTGTTGAGGCTGTAGGCTCAACCGCAGTGGCAAATATATCTGTAGCTTTAAGACCTAACGCTTCACGAGCACGTCCCGTCAGGCCACGTCCAATGATCAAAGGAATACGTCCGCCAGCACGAACTTCATCTAACAATACTGAGCTTAGTTTGAATTCTGAGATAACGTCGCCAGCAGCATTCCTAACAACACCTTCATATGGATAAATATCAATGACATCACCCATATTCATTTTTTGCACGTCTAATTCAATCGGCAATGCGCCAGAATCTTCCATGGTGTTGTAGAAGATAGGGGCAATTTTCCCACCTAAACATACACCACCACTGCGCTTGTTTGGGATACAAGGAATATCGTCACCCATAAACCATAATACTGAGTTAGTCGCAGACTTACGCGAAGAACCGGTACCCACAACATCACCAACATAAGCGAGTGGAATACCCTCTTTTTGTAATGTTTCAATTTGCGTAATAGGACCGACAACACCATCTTCGTCAGGTGTAATCCCTTCACGTTCGATTTTAAGCATAGCTTTAGCGTGTAATGGAATATCTGGACGTGACCAAGCATCGGGGGCTGGTGACAAGTCATCGGTATTTGTTTCACCGGTAACTTTAAATACTTTTACCGTGATTTTGTCGGCCACTTTTTCTTTTGATGTAAACCATTCGGCATCAGCCCAAGACTGCATCACTTGCTTAGCAGCAGCATTACCAGCTTCAGCTTTCTCTTGCACATCATGAAAAGCATCAAACATTAATAAAGTCTGTGACAAACCTTTAGCGGCTGTTGCTGCTAAAGTCTCGTTGTCTAACAGTTCAATCATAGGTTGAATATTGTAGCCACCCAACATAGTGCCTAATAATTCAGTCGCTTTTTCAGCACTTAAAATTGAAGACGTTGCTTCGCCTTTAGACACTGCAGCTAAAAACCCAGCTTTAACATAAGCAGCATCATCAACGCCAGCAGGCACTCGATTAGTTAATAGATCCATTAAAAAAGCTTCTTCACCTGGTGGTGGCGCTTTCACTAACTCAACAAGGGCCGCTGTTTGTTCAGCATCTAATGGTTTTGGAACAATACCTTCTGCAGTTCGTTCTGCAATGTGGTTGCGATATTCTTTAAGCACGACATTCACCTTTGTGATAAACGACACTCAATACTTTTATTAAGACTCGATAACTTGACTATCGAGGATAAGAAAAGTGGTTAAGTACCTATGATTAAAAGTTCTAAAAGACTTTCAGACTACTGCTTACATTAGCATTAAAATCAGCAAATTAAAAAAATTTGAAGCATGATTATTTTATTCAACATAGGCAATTTAGAGTATGTAACAAGCTAAAATTAACGTTATGTAAATACGATATAAATGACAATTATTAACAAAAACCTCACCAGTATAACCGTTCTTTCTACTACCTATAGATTTTATGAATAGTGCTTATTTAACCAAGTGATTAGTAGTAAGTATAAAATCAGGTAGAATATAGGCAAATTTTACACTGCTAGGCTTTGTTGACCTTTCATGTATAAGTTTTGTTCGAATTAAAATTTATTAACAGCAACGCAGTAATGTAGCTTAATCGTCTTAATGTCAGTTTTTGCAATATTGAGCAATAAACATTCAACGTATACGAGGAGCAGCGTTTATCAGCTAAGCTAATTTACTATCCCTAGCTAGCTAAAAAAATACATATTCAAGCTTTAATAAATGTTTATAAGCAGCCGAACAAAACTAGCAAAAATCAACAAACTCTAGTGATTATATTACTAGTATATTTAGTCAAAGAGGGAATCAAATGAGCCTGTATTTAGAATATATAGCAGAAATTAAAAATCGTAAGAATGAGCTAGGCTTAGCACCTAAGCCAATTGATAGCGCTGATTTACTAGCTGAAATTATTGAGCAAATTAAAGATCAAGGTAATCAACACAGAGCCGATTCACTTAATTTCTTCATTTACAACACCTTACCAGGCACTACCAGTGCAGCTGGTGAAAAAGCTAAATTCCTAAAAGAAATTATTTTAGGTGAATATGCTGTTGCTGAAATTACGCCAACGTTTGCTTTTGAGCTATTGTCACACATGAAAGGTGGTCCTTCGATTGAAGTTCTTCTAGATTTAGCCTTATCTGACGATGCTTCAGTTGCAACAACCGCAGCAGAAATATTGAAAACGCAAGTTTTCTTATACGACGCAGATACAGCACGTCTTGAAGCGGCTTATAAAGCGGGCAACGCTATCGCAAAAGATATTCTTGAAAGTTACGCTAATGCAGAGTTTTTCACTAAACTTCCTGATATCGCGGAAAAAATTGACGTAGTAACTTACATCGCAGGTGAAGGTGATATCTCAACTGACTTACTATCTCCTGGTCACCAAGCTCACTCACGTGCTGACCGTGAATTACACGGTAAGTGTATGATCACGCCAGAAGCGCAAGAAGAAATTCAAGCACTACAAGCTAAGCACCCTGAAGCGAAAGTTATGCTTATCGCTGAAAAAGGTACTATGGGTGTAGGCTCATCACGTATGTCGGGTGTTAACAACGTTGCACTTTGGGCAGGTAAACAAGCAAGTCCTTATGTACCTTTTATAAACATCGCACCTGTTGTTGCTGGTACTAACGGTATTTCGCCAATCTTCTTAACGACTGTTGATGTAACTGGTGGTATTGGTCTTGATCTTAAAAACTGGGTTAAGAAAGTCGATGCAAACGGTAACACAGTTGTAGACGAGAATGGCGATGCCGTATTAGAAGAAGCATATTCAGTTGCTACCGGCACTGTGTTAACGATTGATACTAAAGCGAAAAAGTTATTAAACGGTGATAAAGAGCTAGCAGACATCTCTTCAGCTTTCACTCCACAAAAAGTGGAATTCATGAAAGCAGGTGGCTCTTACGCGGTTGTATTTGGTAAAAAATTACAAACTTTTGCCTCTGAAGCTTTAGGCGTACCAACTAAGCTTGTTTATGCCGCTTCGAAAGAGATTTCACATGAAGGTCAAGGCCTTACTGCCGTTGAAAAAATATTCAACAGAAATGCAGTTGGTGTTCTTTCTGAAACCGATCTTCACGCAGGTTCAGATGTTCGCGTTAGAGTAAACATTGTTGGTTCGCAAGATACTACTGGCCCTATGACATGCCAAGAGCTAGAAGCGATGGCTGCTTCTACTATTTCACCGTTAGTTGATGGTGCATACCAGTCTGGTTGTCATACAGCATCAGTATGGGACAGCAAAGCTAAAGCAAACATTCCTAAATTAATGAGCTTTATGAACAAGTTTGGTCTAATCACTGCGCGTGACCCTAAAGGGGTTTACCACGCAATGACTGACGTAATTCATAAAGTATTGAATGATATTACCATCGATGATCGCGCTATCATTATTGGTGGTGACTCTCATACGCGTATGTCTAAAGGTGTAGCATTTGGTGCCGACTCAGGTACTGTTGCAGTCGCTCTTGCTACGGGTGAATCGGCTATGCCAATTCCAGAGTCAGTAAAAGTAACATTTAAAGGCACTATGCAAGGTCA
>TARA_R110000744_G_scaffold148351_2_pt1 | contig 26834 bp, 45 predicted proteins | sample TARA_R110000744 | Tara Oceans TARA_R110000744 (sample SAMEA4398083) | marine metagenome | biome: Polar Biome; feature: [DCM] deep chlorophyll maximum layer (ENVO:01000326); material: water (ENVO:00002006), including particulate matter (ENVO:01000060) such as... | depth 36 m | reverse complement strand
AGATTATGAAAGTAATTTATTGAGTTCTGAAAGTTCTGGAGCTTGGATGAAATCAAAAGAAAGACAATTTTTAATAAACAAAAGAAATACAATATGGAAATAATAGGAATAGGAATAGTAGCATTATCAGCAATTTTATTAATTAGGTTGTTTGGAGCTTGGATGTTCCGAATAGATGTAGTAATTGATGAACTAAAAAAAATTAACAAACACAATTTAAATAAATAAATATGGAAATCAAGATAAATCAAGAGGAATCAGAATTTAAACCAATTGAAATAACAATAACACTACAATCTGAGGAGGATTTATGTAGCCTATGGCATAGGTTTAATGTTTCAAAGAAAACTGTAAATAAGGAGTCAGAAGATTCTATTAAATACGAATGTGCTGAAAATTATAAAATTTGGAAAGTATTGGACATCTTAGTTGATAAAAACAATTTAAATAAATAACTATGAAAAAAGTAAAAATTACAGCAGCATTATTATTAGCAACGTTAAGTTTAGCATCTTGTGCTGATAGTAAAGAGTTTGTTATAGATGGGAAATTAACAACGGTTGAGCCTTATGGATGGTTTGATTTGGAAGAAAAAAACGATAGCATACATTACGAAGTATGTACTGGAAATGTTGTTTTAAGTATTATTTTTTCTGAAACTATTATAGCTCCAATATTAATAACGGGAACACAAATATTTGAACCAATTAAAAAAAATAAATAACTATGAGTTTATCAATAAAAGGAAGGATCACAAAAGTTTTGCAATTAGAAAATGGAACAAGTAAAGCAGGTAAAGCATGGGAAAAGCAAAGTTTTGTTTTAGATACGGGCGCCCAGTATAGTCCGGAGGTTTGCTTTAGCGTTTTTGGCGATGAAAAAGTAAAAATGTTAGCAAATTTTGGTCAAGGTCAAGAAGTAGAGGTTGCTTTTAATATTTCGTCTAGGGAGTTTAATGGCAAATACTACCACAACTTAGATGCATACAAAATAAGTCCATTAGCAGGTGTGGAAAACAATGATGATTTACCATACTAGAAAATAAAACATAAAGCCATAGGGCAATTAAGCTCGCACTCATTATGATAATATCGGTTATTTAATTGTAATTGGCTTTTATTTTAGCCCCTCTCGAAAGATTGGGGTTTTTTTATTGTCATTGATTTTTAGGTAGTTACAAGGTTAATTGATTTTATATTGATTTTATAGTTGGTTAATCAAAAAGGTATTGTATATTTGTAAGGTATTAACGAAGTAACAAACACAAACGATATGAACACTACAGAAATTTACAAATTAGCAAGCGAATTAACAGAGAAAGAAGTTAATAATGTAATAGCTAAATGGGAAGGAGAAAGTTTAAAATCTTACAACTCTTTAATTAAATTAGGTGACTCAATGCAATTGGCTTGTGCAACTGTAATAGCTGAAATTTATAATGATAAAGGAGAATCAAAAATGTATCAAACAGCTTACCACTCTTAGTGGTAAGTTTTAACTATAAATTATGGAAAAGAAAATACTAATGGTTATAACAGTAATAGGTATTATTGCAATGCTTGGATTAATTATTTTAGGTATAATTTTAGATCATTATAACTAGGAATTAAAAAAACTAAAAAAATGAAAGAGTTACAAGAAATAGTTGATTGGATTACTTCTTATGAGTTAGAGAATGAAATAATGCCGCACCCAAATTTAATTAAAATGCATATGAAGTTACGTATTGAAAACCTCCAGAATGAAGTTAATATTAGGGAGTGTATTCAATGTGGTAAAAACGAACCTGAAATGTGCGGTAGTTGCGTGTGTGATATTGCGCAAGGATCGGCAGAACAAGCCATAGGTAGCCGTAAAATAAAACAGACAAAATGAAAAAGAAATCAGGAGGATCAAGAAAGGGAGCAGGAAGAAAGCCTCTCCCTTTATCAGAAAAGAAAAGCACTTTAAAGTTGTATTTAAAAAATAGTGTAATTGAATCGCTGGGAGGTGAAGCGGTTTTAAAAGAAAAGATAGTCATTCACATTCAAGACTTATTAATTAAATCAGTAAATAAATAAAGATATGGAATTTAAAGGAACACCAGGAGAGTGGAAACAATCTCACAGACAAATACCTAATGATGCGGACGGAATGTATAGTACACAAGTTTATACAGAAGATGGGGAAACAATAGCTAGTTTGGCTTGGTATGCTAAACCAGCTGTTATAGAAAACGGTACAAAAAAAATAGGTAGCTACAGAGAAGAGAACGCTAAACTAATAGCAGCAGCACCAGAGTTGTTAAAGGCTTTACAAAAATTACTTAAGTCTACATATCCAAATTATAAAACAGTAGACGATAGCGCACACCCAGCTAATTTGGCTTTAAAAGCAATTAACAAAGCATTAAAATAAACAATTATAGATTATGAAAAACTTACCAAAAAAATACATAGAGTCTATGTTGGATGCTCAAAGCCAAATAATAGCCCAACAAAAAGAAATCGATCAGCTAAAGGAGGAAAGTATTAAATTAGAAAAGGATTGCGAAAAATTAATGACAGAAATGTTAATTGAAACACATAATACAATACATTTAAACTTAGAGTTAGAAAGCGAAAACACCAAGCTAAAGGAGGCTAACATAATTCTAAAAGAGCGTTATGAATCATCATGTGTTAGTAATGTTAGGAGGATAGGAGAAATAGATAAGATCGAAAGCGAATACACCAAGTTAAAAGAAGCGTTAAAATTAATATAAATTAGGAAAAAATAAAGATGGAAAACAAAAAACAGAAAGCAAGTATATTTGAAAACCTAAAAGAAATATTACACAAAGATATTGGGGCTGTAAATTACCAAGATGATAAAGATGAATTATTTTTTACTAAATATGCTGGAAAAACTGTAGATGTTTACGAATGTAATGGTGATTGGTTTATCTGCGAAGATGATAATTACGTACTTACAAAGAATTGTTTTAAATTAATATAAATTAGGATTAATCAAATAAAGATTAGTATATTTACAATTCAAAGCGTGAGACCTTCGAAAAGACATTTTTTAACAAACCCCTAATTCAGTTTTCTCACGCTCTGTTTTAGGGGTTTCTGTATTTAATAAAATAATTATGAAAGAATTAGAAAAAGAATTTATTGGAAAGGGTCAAGTAAAAGGGTTTTTGTTTACCCAAATCAAAAAAACTGAATTTGGTTACATCTACAAAGTGGTAGATGCTGGAAATTTGCGTTACGAAGTGTTCAAACGTAAACTTAATGTTAGATTTGAGTGTATTAGTTATCCAAGCAATAAAGCGTTCGGGATTTGGGCTTTTACAACTCCCTTAATTTGTCGGGCAAATGAAATATTAGAGGACTTTGAAAATGCAAAGGAGGTTTCCAATGTATAAATTAGAAAAAAAAGCTTATAAGTGTATTTTTCCAAGTATGTTTGACTATGGAAAGGATCCGTTTAGCGAGCTTAAGGATTGTAAAGAATATGTAGTATCATACGGCAAAAATCAAAAAGAGGCAGTTAAAGAAATTTGCCAAAATGATGAAAACTATCCTTACTGGGAAATGAAAAAGGCGATAAGAACTCGTAGGTATAAAGATGGTGATTTGTACAGTCAATATGAAAGCGAATTATTACGAACAATAGATAAAGATATTGTTAGTCATTTAACACATTCTTTAGGTGTTTATGTTGGTGATATTTGCCCAGAAAATTTTTACCGTAATTACTCTATGTATTACGAAAAGAGCGAAGGTTGCGAGTATTTAGTTTCTTTAGGTTTAATGGAGAATTGGCAAAAGCTAGATAGTGAAGTATACGGAGTTACTGAAAAAGGAATAGAAGCCGTAAAAACTTTACTATTAATAACAAGACCGTCAAACGACTTTGACAAACTCTCTAACACTTTTTAACCATGGCAGAAGATAAAAACGCAATTTTAGTCTATGCTGATTGGATGGATAAATTTGAGCAATTAGATGATGATGAAGCAGGTAGGCTAATAAAGCATTTCTTTAGATATGTAAATGATTTAAACCCAGTTGCTCCTGATAAGATAACTAAAATATCATTTATAGATATTGAGAACAGCCTTAAGAGAGATTTAAAGAAGTGGGAAAAGACCCTAGAAGGTAGAAGTAAAGCAGGGAAAGCGAGCGCAATATCAAGAGCCAACAAGAAGCAACAAGCGTTAACAAATTCAACAAGTGTTGATTGTGTTAAAAAAGAATCAACAAATTCAACTGATAGTGTTAATGTAAGTGTAAGTGTTAATGATAATGTAAATGATATTAAAGTAAAACAAGAGGCGTTTGATTTCTTTTGGAATTTATACGATAAGAAAGTTGGAGATAAAGAAAAAGTATTTAAAAAATGGATTAAGCTATCAACTGAAGAAAAACAATTGATTAATGATTACATTCCTAAATACAAAATTTCACAACCAGAAAAAAGGTACCGAAAAAATCCCGAGACTTTTCTAAACAACAAAGGTTGGAATGATGAAATTATAATCGAAAACAATTCAAAGAGCACTTTTGTTGCTCCAGTAATAACCGACCCAAGATTAATGTGATGATAGGAAGAAGAGAATACGAAATGTTAAGTAAGTTGGATAAGACGTTAACAGAAACTGATCTAATTAAAATTTCTGAGTACGAGCACAGCAAAAAGCCAATTGTCACGCAATCTCAAAAGGATTACTTTAAGAAGGTTCACACAGCAAACAAAGAATTTAAAATTAAAATTGATTCGGACAAACTTCTTATTTCATTTCTAAAGGCATTTAAGCATACGGAGTGTAAAGAGTTCAATTCTGGAGACGGTAGAGGAGCAAACTTAGAAACTCTAATTAATTACTTTTCCAAAAACGATGCTTTTTTAAATTCCGCTAGATTATGCAGGAGTACAGATGGTAAATTCATTTCAAAACCTTCATTTGATAAAGGGCTTTTAATAATTGGAGATTTTGGTTGTGGTAAATCTTCCATGATGCGAGCCTTTAAAACTCTATTTGATGGTCATGTGCTTACTTTTAAAAGTTACACAACAAATAAGATTGTAACAAACTTTGAAAGCTACACGGACACCTCAGAAAGAACCGCCTACATGAATAGAACTAAGACAAAAACGGCTTACTTTGATGATGTGAAAACAGAGAAAGAGGCATCTAATTACGGGCTTCATAATTTGATGAAGGATATAATCGAAGAAAGGTATAATAATAATGCGCTAACTTACATGACTTGTAATTACGTTTTAAACGACTCTAGCAAGTCAATACCGAACGCTTTAAGGGAGTTTGATAGTAAGTATGGGGCAAGGGTTTTTGATCGCTTATTCGAGATGTTTAACATTATTGAGTTCAAGGGCTCATCATTAAGGAAATAAATTATTAATTGAAACTAAAAACTAAAAAGATGGATTACGGAACAATGACAATAGAAAGTTTAGCAGATGATTGCTTTAGAAAAAGCGGCTATAAAATTAATAAAGCTGATTTGATTAGTAGAATAACGCACCTTTGCGAGAACCACAAAAGCGAAGTTAATGTTAGGATTTCGTTATTTAACGAGGTTTACGATAAGTTTGTAGAATGCAAGAACGATAGCGAGTTTACGCATTACTTGAATGAAAACACTAACGAAGCCTAACGTAATATTGTAAGGAAAGTTGTGATTAATTAATACTAAAAATAAATAAAATGGAAAAAATAAGAAAACAAACAGTAAGTAGAATAGCAGAATTTTTTAATGGTGAAAGTAATAATGCAGAAGTGGATACATACAAAAAACTATTAGATTTTGAAAAAGAAGTAAAAAAACAATTTTCTTTACAAGGTGTTAGCCAACGTTTTTCAACAAGAAGCTTTATTATAGGCATTGGCTGTGGAATGACACTTGGGTTAATGTTAGCGATTATTATAATAAATGTTTGCTAACGGTTTAGGTATGGTTAGTGCGATTTAATAAAGATAAAATTTAATAAAATGAGTAGAGAAAAAAGTAAAAGCAAAGTAAATAGAAGTAAGCTAATGTTAGCATTAAATATACCTGTTGTTATGCGTAGTGCATTTATAAGGTTTTGTAGGCATGGTGTAGGTGATTGTTATGATAGACAAGCCCATTTTTGGGATGAGGCACGTAGCCAATGGGGAGAATACGCACCAGTAGAAGATAGAAGTCGAGTGTTTAACACAATGGGCGAAATGTGGGAGAAGTACCAAAAGCATTACGCCTAACGTGGAGCTTGGTGGCGTTTTTCATGCCACTTAGCGGATGTTAGAGTGCGTTTCAATGCACTACCGAATATAAACAAATAAAACAATAGAGATGAATAAAGAAGAGTATAAAAATAAGCTAGAAGCTATAAATGAAAAAGCATCTAAAGATCGTGAATCTGTACATATAGATTATGCTAATTATAATAATATCTACAAGAAAGGGGATATTTTACAAGACCACCACCAAATAATTAGGGTTGAGGAGATAAAGTACACTATGCATCAAGGTGAATGTATTTGCAATTACAGAGGTGAGGGCCTAACAAAAAAGCTAGTACCTTTTAAAAATAGCCGTATAGAAACTATGTACGGGAGTAATGTAAAAACTAAGCTGAATTAACAACCACACAAAACAGCTTACTATATTTTATGTAGGGGCTTAAACAAATAAAACTATGCAAAAACACACAAGTAATATACATTTTGATTATATTTGTAATATGAATAATATAATAGATTACGAGGGGTTGTATAAAATAAATAAGCAAGGATATGTCTATAGTTTGTATAGTAATAAATTTTTAAAGAATGTAAAGCAAAAAAACGGCTATTTAACTGTAACATTATTTAGAGAAGGAAAGGGTAAAATGTTTTTAGTTCACAGATTAGTGGGTATTACTTTTATAGAAAAAGTTAATGGCAGAAATCAAATTAACCACATCGATAGAGATAAAGAAAACAATAAGGTCTGCAACTTAGAGTGGGTTACTCCAAAAGAAAACGTTAGGCACTATTTTAAAAATGGAGGTGAAGCATGGAATAAAGGAATAAAATGTAAAAATATATCGGAATCTAAAAAAGGAAGTAAAAACCCAATGGCTAAAAAGGTTTTAAATATTAAAAATAATGATGTTTACGAAACATTAACGGAGGCAAGCATAAAGCTTAATACACCATTAAACACTCTTTACTCAAGAATTAAAAGAAATTCAAAAAATAATTATTTGAAATTTACATGATGCGTCACACAAAAATATATTTAGATTATTATGGATATGATGAAACTGATTTTATAGGTTGTGAGATTTGCAATAAAAAAGCTACGGAAATTCATCATTTAATTATAAAGGGAATGGGAGGTTCTAAAACAAAAGATTACATTGAAAATTTAATGGCAGTTTGCAGAAGTTGCCACGTTAAATGTCATGGATCAATAGATTTTAATACTAAAGCTAAAGAAATTCATTTAAAGAACTTATGAAAGAAAAAGATTTACACAGACAAATTTGCAGTTATTTAAAAATTAAGTATCCAAATGTTATATTTCTATCAGATATGAGCGGACTAAAAACCTCTATAGGAACAGCTGTTCAGATGAAGAAGTTAAGAAGCTCGAAAGGACTTCCAGATTTAATTATTTTAAAGCCAAATAAAGAGTTCTCTGGTCTGCTAATAGAAATTAAGACTAAGACTTCAGATGTCTATTTAAAAGATGGTAAAACACTTAAAAATAATGAGCATGTAAAAGAGCAAAGTAAAATATTAAATAGACTATCTTTATTAGGTTATAAGGCTGTTTATGGGATAGGTTTTGATAATTGCGTAAAAATAATAGATGGTTATTTGAAATAAAAGCATTAGAATAGTTGTTTATGTAAAAATAATAACTACATTTGTATCTCTAAGTAACGTGGAAATTACAAAGACATTTTTAGAACCTGAATCATTGAACGCCTTCCACGTGGCTACATTGGTTCGGGTTTTATGCGTTAATTACGTTTGATAATTAAATAAAAAAGATGGCAAGATTTACAGACAAAAAAGGAAAAGAAATAATTGAAGGCTCTAAAATTAAGAGGTACAATATTGTTTACAAGGTTAAAGAAGTTGAAGGAAAACTATGCTACTTTATTGGTGATGTGCATTATGGATGGGTTAACATTGGAAGTAATGAAGATTTTGAAGAGGTAAGTAATTAAACCTAATGACTAGTGTATGTTGCTACTCTTTTTAGAGTGCAATATTACACGGTGTTAGGCTTTGTTTTGTGAGTGGTAAAGTAATTCTTTACAACTGAATTATAAGTATTATTAAAATAATTACAAAAACACTTGTTTAAGTAAATATTAGTTGTATCTTTACATTATAATTAAAACAAACGATATGAAAAACTTAAACAAACAATACATCTTCTTAATTAACGGAAACAGAGTTTTAATTGAAAAAGTTTACAGAACACCAACACAATACGAAAACCACTTAACAATTTTTATGGGCGATAGTGATTTGGAATCTATTTTAAACTATGAAGAAGTGTTTTTAACTAAAAAAAGTGCATTGAGACACGCTAAAGAAGTTATATTAAACGCGAAAAAGCCACGAATTGAAAAAGTAATATGAGTGAATCTGAAAAAGTGACTAAATTTATTAAGGACTGCAAAATAAGCCATTCAGATTGGGTTGTTTATTTGGATAGAGGAACAGTAAACGAAATAATTCACAATTTAATAATAACTTACAATGAACAGACAAAACATAATAGTAGTAACAACACCTAACAAAACACAATGTTGGGGTAATTTTAAAAAGGCTTGTGAGGTTAATGCACTGCCTTACCATAGCTTAAAGATGCTAAAGTTTCCGATAAACTACAGGGAATTTACAATTAGGAAGATACCTTTTAATGAAGCCTAACACGGAGCTTGGTGGCGTTTCAATGCCACTTAGAGGATGTTAGCGATAGTTTAACCATAAATAAATAATAAAATGAGCAAAACACATCAAAGAGAGCTAGTAATTGGGATTGTATTCTTATGCTTAGGGGCTTCACTATGCATTCCAATGGAGAAAACAAGGCAACTTACAGAATACAAAACAAACAAAGTAAATAAAATAATGGAGCGCAAATACAAGTGGAAAACTCACAGATTAAGAGTTTATACAGATATAATTTACACGCCTAAAGATTAATAGATATGAAGATAAGCGATATTAAAGACAAGGGGTTAAGAGAGTTGGCAGAGTTAAGGCGTAAGGAGGATTTTAACTATGACTATTCGGACACTCTTCATTTTGCGTTCGAGTGGGATGAAACACCAGAGTGTTATGATTATTGGGACGATGTTAATGAAGGCAGAATAACAACCCTAGACAAAGAGCCAACAGTTGAATCCTCAGAAGGACTAATTGTGATGAAGGACCTAAGAATTCAGTATTTAGAGAATGAGAACATAGAACTAAAGGAAAGGCTGGAACGATGGGATGCAGAGATGAAGGACCAATTAAACTATGCTACATACGAGAGAAAAGAGAAGCGTAAATTGATTGATCAATTAGTTAGTCTCCAGCGTGTGCAAGAGCGTAAAGAAACCCCTGTAAACGTTGATTCAAATGTTAAAATATTTAAGACTCATAAGGATCATGTTGTCGGAGAAATCATATCTACTGAAGAAGTTAACGGAGAGCTTAAGGTTAAATACAAACCAAATAAATAATAATTACCTTTGTCTATTAATAGACTAATTTAGACTTATTTAGATGGCAGACAAGGACGGAAATAAAACTGGAGGGAGAATAAAGGGATCTGTAAATAAAACACAATCCAGTACTAAGGCATTTCTGAGGCAGTTAATAGAAGATGAGCAGGATAAGATTCAAACGGAATTAGGAAAGCTCGAAGGCAAGCCCTACTTAGATGCAATCAACAACCTAATGCCATACACCGAACCAAAATTAAGCAGCGTTACATCTGATATAAAAATAGATGATAACGTTAAGACTGATTTAAGTAAGGTGTCAAGAGAAACGCTTGAACAAATGGAACGAGAAATGGATGCTGAATAAAACACAAGTAACAGCGGAACTATGCAAGCGTTCCTTTTATCGATTCTCACAAGAAGCGTTTAAGGTTCTGCACAATGGCAACTCATGGATTGACAATTGGCATATAAAATATTTATGCGATGAAGTACAGAAAGAAGTTGAAAGAATTGTAAGGGGTGAGGATAGGATTAAACACCTTGTCATTAACGTACCACCTCGTACGCTTAAGAGTGAATTGTTAAATGTGTTCTTAAGCGCTTATGTCTGGGCGCTTAAAAACGATTTCAAATTTATTTCAACCTCCTACTCTTCCAGGCTATCAATGAAACTTTCTGTTAAGGCTAGGATAGTTATCGAGTCAGACTGGTACAGGGAGCATTTTCCAGATGTTGTACTCAGTAAGGACAACAACACTAAAATAGAATACACCACCACCACGGGCGGCTTAAGATATTGTACTTCAACGGGTGGATCTGTTACTGGAGAAGGTGCCGACATCTTATTAATTGATGATCCACAAAACCCAAGATTAGCACGTTCGGAAGTTGAACGGGAAAACGCCAACGACTTTTTAAACGAATCGCTAAGGAGTAGGTTTGACAATCCACAGGTAGGAATGTTTATTATTATTATGCAGCGATTGCATGAGAACGACAATACAGGAATGGTTTTAGATTTGGAGCCTGAGGAATGGAAACACATTTGTTTGCCTGCTGAGGTTAGCGAGAATGTCAGGCCCATTCATTTAAAAGAGAATTACGTTGATGGCTTGCTATTCGCTAAAAGATTATCCGTTAAAATATTAGCGAGTCTTAAAAGGGGGTTAGGTTCATATGGTTATTCTGGTCAATACGATCAGTTACCAAGTCCAGCAGATGGTGGAATAATAAAAGGATCATGGTTTACTATCGTGGAAAGCATAAAAGACAGAGACTTCAATCACGTACCTATTGAGTCTTTAACGTGGGATTTCTTCTTCGATACAGCATACACGGCTAAGCAAGAAAACGACCCTTCAGCAATGGGAGCAATGGCATACTTCGAAGACAATCTTTACATACGAGAAGTTGAATCTGTGAGGATGGAGTTTCCTAAATTGGTCAAAGAAATACCAGTATTTTTAAATCGTAATGGATATGATAATGGAAGTATTGGTTATGTTGAACCAAAAGCGAGTGGCAAATCAGTTGTGCAGCACTTGAAAGCTAACACAAGCATTAACATAATTGAAAGCGAAGCGCCAACCATGGACAAAGTAAGTAGGGCAAATGCAGTCGCTCCATTCATTCAATCTAGAAGGGCGTTCTTAATCAAAGGAAATTGGAACAAACCCTTTATAGATCAATGTAACGCTTTCCCTAATGGTACTCACGATGACGAGGTTGATGTTTTGATTATGGGAATTGATGAATTGACGCAACAAGACGACTTTTACTTCGTTTAAATTAGTATATTTACAAATGAGGTAGACTGTTACTTATTTATAGGACTTGCTGGATCGAGATGCATAGAATAAGATAATTAAACCATTCATTAACGTGAATGGTTTTTTTTATTCCCTAAATCCTAATACTTAATAAAAATTATATAACTTTGTACATAACAAATTAATTGGCGATTAAGTTCGCCCCTAATTTAATTGAATGAGCATACTTGATAAGTTTCTTAACATTAAAAAGAAGAATGATATAATCACTCTTTTTGAAAAGTATGGACACAAGAACGCCAGCCTAACCAAAATCATTGAAACAAGTTATGAATCAAATGTTGATGCGTATTCTGTTATCAAAAAGATTGTAGATGTTTATGCAGGCTCTAAATGGATTGTCGAGCAAGAAGTTGGCGGTGAATGGGAAGAGGTATTAGACACTACCGTTCACGATCTAATGAAGAACCCGAACATAACAAAGGGTTACACTTGGAAAGATATTGATGAACAATTAGCAACCTATTTACTTACTTCGGGTAACTCTTACTTGTACGGAGAGAAGTTAAACGGTAAGGTTGAAGAAATTGATGTACTACCGAGTAATCATATCGAGATAGAATCAAATGAAGATTTCTTTTTACCTAATCTTAAATATAAATTTGAGATAGGTAAAACAAAAAGGACTTATGATGTTGAAGAACTGGAACACATAAAACTATTTAATCCATCTTATCAAACAATAGAAGAGTCTTATAAAGGCTTATCGGTGTTTCAAGTTGCTGCTAATGTAGTTCAAGTTGGTAACGACAAATGGGATGCACAAGCACACCTATTACAAAATAGAGGTATGGCTGGTATGTTAAGCGATCAGTCAAATAGACCAATGACTGCAGAAGAGGCAGTTGTGGCTCAATCCTCACTAGACAAAAGAATTAAGGGCACTTCTAATTATGGAGGTGTAGGAATTACCAATAAGGACTTGAAATATATCCCAATGGCAATGAGCGCAACCGATCTACAATTAGTAGAAAGTGGTGTTATTACTCTTAGGGCTATGTGTAATGTTCTAGGATTGGATAGTTCACTATTTAATGATCCAGCCAATAAGACTTTTAACAACAGAATAGAAGCTGAGAAAGCAATGTACACAAATGTAATCATCCCTTTATCTGAAAAGATAGCAGCAAAACACACTAAATACATAGTCAAGAATCACTATCCAGATGGTAACTACCGAATGAGAAAAGATTTCTCTGAAGTTGAGGCGTTACAATCAGATAAGAAGCAAGAAGCTGAAAAGGATAAGATAGTTATGGAGGGCGTTAACATAGTGTTAATGATGCCAATTGATAAAAATAGTAAGATAGCTTTATTAAAAGAGAACTACGATTTAAGCGAAGAAACAATTAATGCATTAAACAAACAAAAAGATGAGCAACCTATTCAAGACTAAAAATATATCATTAGAAATTAAAGACATTGATACTGCTGGGAGGCGTGTTAAGATGGCTTTGTCTAGGTTTAACAACATAGATTCTGATGGTGACATTATTATAAAGGGTGCGTTCGCTAAGTCTATTCAAGAACGTGGACCAGATAGCACAAGTAATAGGAAAATTAAGTTTTTACGTTACCATGATTTTGAGCATCAAATAGGAATATTTAAGCAATTGGAGGAAACTAATGATCATTTGATTGCTTACGCTGACTTAGGACGAAGCACAAAAGGTAATGATGCTTTCCTTGATTACCAAGATGGCATCATAACGGAACACTCAATAGGGTTTCAAATGATAACTGATAAGATTGAATTAAGAGGTGATGGAACACAACTATTAAAAGAGGTTATTCTTTGGGAAGGTTCAGCGGTTACATTTGGAGCAAATGCAGAAACACCACTTTTAACAGTATCAAAAGGTAATAGTGTTGAATACTTAGAGCAACTAAACAAAAAGATGTTTGGGTTAACCAACGCATTAAAGAACGGGAAAGGAACGGACGAACGTTTAGAAGAAATTGAAATGAATTTAAGAGTATGCCAAACTAAATATAATGATGTGATTAATTCACTTATGGTAAAAGAGCCAGCGAAAGTTACTCCAGAACCAAAGCCGAACGCGCACGATGATTTCTATTTAAACTTATTAAAATAATAATTAACAATTAAAAAAATAACAATGAAAACAAAATTTGATTTATTCCTAGAAAGTAAAGGAATTACAGCAGAACAATGGAAAGAAAAAAGCGGTGAAGAACTAGCTAAAGTACATGGTGAATTTCAAGAGCAAAACAGAAAAGAAATTGACTCAGCTATTGAGGCAAAAGCATCGAAAGAAGATATTTTAGCATTGAAAGAAGAATTGATTCAAAACAGTAATGATTTTGTTAATCAAAACATGAACGTTTTAAAAGATGCTGTTAAGCATTTAGGATTAACAGTTAAGAAATTGACTGATATCGATTCTAATGACACTTCTTTATCTGGTGCTGACAACTTATTGAAGTCGTTAAACACTAACAAAGAAGCGTTAACAAACATTAAAGGAGATAGTTCAGCAAAGGTTAACTTCAAAGCAGCTGGAACAATGTTATCTTCAACAAATGTTTCTGGTGGAAATGTACCAGTTGAGCAACGTTTAGAAGGTTTAGACATTTTACCAACAAGAACGGTAAGATTACTTGATATCGTTTCAAGAGGATCAGCAGATTCTACTGTTATTTCTTGGGTATCCCAAGCCAACAAAGATGGTGCTGCAGGTCAAACTGCTGAGGGTACTTTGAAAAACCAAATTGATTTTGATTTAGTTGTAAACCAAGAGTCGTTAAAAAAGACTACTGCTTACATCAAGATTTCAGAAGAAATGTTAGGAGATGTTCCATTCATGCAAGCAGAAATAAACAATGAACTTACAAGAGAAATCTTAAAGAAAGTTGAATTAGAAGTTTATAGTGGTGCTGGAACTGGTAACAACTTAAACGGTATATTTACACAAGCAAGTGCATTTGTTGCGGCTACTGCACCATTAGCAGTTGATAACGCTAACTTAGTGGATGTATTAAGAACTGCATCAACTCAAATTAAGATAGCTCATCAAGATGCGCCAACTTACATCATGTTACACCCTACTAATGTTTTAGGATTGTTACAGATCAAAAGAAGTACAACTGATAGAGCTTATATTGATGCTTTACAAATGGTTGCTGGTCGTTTATCTTTAGATGGTATTCCAATCATCGAAACTACTTTAGTAACTGTTGGAACTTACTTAATTGGTGATTTCAGAAAAGCAACTGTTTATGATAAAGGTTCTTTAGATATTAAAGTTGGTTATGAAAATGACGATTTTACTAAAAACTTAGTTACAATCTTAGCTGAATGGAGAGGATTGAACGTAATCAGAACTAATCAAGTTACATCTTTTGTAAAAGGTGTTATTGCAACTGATACTGCAGCTTTAATAGCTCTTTAGAATACTAACAAATCAAACAGCCTGCTATTAATTTAGCGGGCTTTTGGTGGTAAAAGCCAATACTTATGGAAAAGAAGAAACTTAAAAACAAAGCGGTTAAGAAAGAAAAAACATCAAATGTTTTAGAAGCGGTAATTGATCAAATTAATAAATACGATCATCTACCCTCAAACGTAGAAGTTGTAGGAATGAAAGGAAACACTTTGAAAGAGGATCAAGTTTATCCAGTAACAAAAGAAACTGCTATACTATTAATCAATAAAGGATTTGCAAAACTTAAATAAATGAGTATAGTAGTTAACACCGATTTTACAGGAGAATACAAAGTAGCAAAAACTTGTTACGATCAAATTGATTTTTATATTGAAAAGTATGAGAGAAAATACTTGTTAGGATTATTAGGTGCTGAACTATACACTTTATTTGTTGCTGATTTAACTGCTACTAACCCTCAAATACCACAGACGACTAGATTCTTAGATATATTCAACTCAATTCAATTAGATGAGGGTAGTTGTATTATTACTAGCGAAGGGATCCGAAAGATGTTAACACAACTTATTTACTTTCATTACGTGAGAGAGAACCAAGTTGAGAATACAGCAGGTGGTACAGTTAGAAATGCAGTAGAATTAGGAACAAACGCCTCATTTATGGGTAATGAAGTGCAAGCACACAATGAAGGGGTTAGAAATTCTCATGCAATACAATGGGTAATAAATGATAAATCAGACATTTATCCAGAGGAAAACATGCAATTCCTAGAATACACTAGTGGAATATGAGAGTTGTTAATCTACTAAATAATGCAGATGCCTCAATTACTCAATTAGGGGTTTATGAAACGGATTGCGGTCAAGATATGCGCTGGTCCATTTCAGTTACTAGTAGTGGAATAAATGGAACGCCAAAAATATACATAGAAGAGAGCCTTGATAATATTTACTGGAGCGCAAGAAAAAACAACACGCCCAGCGGAGTACTAGACTACTTTCTTTTAGATGATATAGTAGTAACCATAAGAGATTCTTACTTCATGGGCAAATACATACGAATAAGAATAGAGCCAAATGGAACAACAACCGGATCAGTATCGGCAAAATTAGGAGTAAAAACAAAAAGCAATTAAATGGCAGATCACGACTTAAGAAGAGAGCTATCAATTGCAGACATGCATACTCTAATCGATGAAATTAAAAAGAATAGATTAAGGGGTTCGGTGGCAACTGAAACATTTCACGATGAAAATAATGAATCAATTGTTTTTGTTGCTAATAATCCCTATAGAATAAAAGCTATCATCATAAACGAAGGTAATAGAGATTTGTACCTAAGATTTAAAACGCCTGCGATTGCATTAAAAGGAATCGTTTTATCTCCGGGCGATATTTACGAAGAGAAGGAGTTTACTGGCAACATTTACGGTATTTGGAAATTTAACCCCGATGGTAGTTTTACAACAATTCAGATATACATAACTAGAGAGGCTAAATTAGAATTGAACATTCTTATTCCAACTTTAAAAGCGATACCCGACACGGACCCAACATTCCCAGCATTTACAACTGGAACAACTATTTACAAAGGCGTTTATTCTCAAGCGGCTGCATTAGTAGCAACCGGAACAATTACATTAGATGCTCAAGGCGATAGTAATGCTATATTTGTATTCAAAGTTACTGGAGCGGTTACAATATCAGCACTAGCGACATTAGTACTTACCAATGGGGCAACTTCTAACAATGTATTTTTTGTTTCTGATGGAGCAATTACATTAGGGGTAGACAGCGTTAGTTTTGGAACTTATGCAACAATAGTAACAGCAACAATAGGAGCAGGCGCAACACTAGAGGGTAGGGTTCTATCTTCTGGAGGGGCTATAGTTCATAACGGTACTATTTCAGTTCCAACGCTTACTTCCCCTTATGAGTTAGGGTACTTAGTTAACTTTGCAGTATTCACAAGTGCAGGGGCTTTATCAGGTACGGGAAACGTTCTCTTAGGTGATGTTGGCTCAGATTTAGGAGCTATTACAATTTTAGCCGCCAATGTTCAAGGCGAAATATACGATCACAATTCACAAATAACAGTAATCTTGTACGGAGGTGTACGAATCACAGAAATAACAACAGAATAATGGGATTAACTAAAAAAGCAGTTGATATTGCAACGCAAAACAACCCAACAAACGGTAATTTTACAGTTTATTACTATGAAATTAGTATTCCTGCTAACGAAACTATAGAGAAATACATTTCTTTTCCTTTTGATATCAACATTATTAGGGCTAAATATATTGATAAAACAGAGTTTGAGGGCGACTATTTAGACGTGAGCGTTAGCCCTAATCAATTAATAGGGCTTGTTTTAGCTAATGAATCTATAGGCTCTAAAAGTATTAAGGTAGATGCAACAGTAATCAGATACTTAAATATAGGTTATGAGGTTAATTTAGCAACGCCAACAAGTTATACCTCACTAGGTCGATGTGTTGGCAAAAAACCAGATAGCATCCAATTTGAAACGCCTTTAACCTCTGAGGTTTTGGCTGGGTCTTACATTCTTATTACCGTTCCAATCGTTAGAGATTTACAGTTTTCTGGAGCAAATATAAATGCAGATATTGAAGGGACTTTAAAGACTAATTTCTTACCAAAGGGATCACCTATATTATTTAGGTATAAAAACAATTCAGATCAACCGAAAAAATTCATCTTTGATTTAGAAGTATTATATTAACTATGTTGTTATCTAAAGAAAATATTATTGAAAAGTTAACTAACAATTCAGTTGTTATTAACGCTGCTTATCCAATAAGCAAGAAAGCACACTTTGTTTTACTTACTGATATTGACGTTATACTTTCTGATGGAGAAATTATCAACATTCCAAAGGGTTTTACTTTTGATGGTAGCTCGGTTCCTAGATTTCTATGGTGGGCGTTTCCTTCTTATGGTGATTTCCTTTTTGCTGCTTTACTTCACGATTGGTTTTATGTTACAAGGCATAGAAGCGGTGCAATAGGCACTAAGGAGGCTCGAAAATTTGCCGACAAAGAAATGTTTATTTGGAGTAACATATTAAATAATCGTACCTTTGGAAAAAGAGTAGATAATTACATAAGATATGTAGTTGTTGAGGCTTTGGGAAGGAAAAAGTACTTGAACTAATGAAAAGAGAAACAGTTGACATAGTAGAAGATTTGATTGCTGCATTAAAGATTGTGGTCCCATTTAATACCATTACTGATAACTTAGACGGTACTTATACTATCGAATCATGTAATACTGGTTATTTATTCCCTTGTTACAAGTTTGTTTTAGATGGAATTGATTATACAGTTCTTAATGAGGTCGGCAAAGAGTTTGTATTTAACAGTAAGTTCACTATTAAAGGAAATGTTATTCCAACCGCAACCCAAGTACTATTAGATGGCTTAAAATACTATCATGGAACGGTTATCGCAACCAAAGAAGAGCTTAAAAAGAAAGAGCTTAGTTCTGATAAGTTTCCGATGGCTTTTTTATTAGAAGTTTTAGAAGATAACTTTAATAACTCCGATGATGCAAGAATTGACAGAGTTAGCAAACTAAGGTTATTCTTTTTATCATCAACAGAAGGGAATGATTGGACGAATAACGAGCATTATGAGTTTTCAATTAAACCAATGAAAAATTTAATTAATAAATTCATTGATTACTTAGATAAGAGTAGTTTAATTGGTAAAGTAGAATCTTACAGAGCAGTAAATCACCCAAAATTTGGTGTATTTGTTGCTGCTAAAGGCGGTCATGCTAAAAGAATATTTAACGAAAACCTAAGTGGGGTAGAATTATCAATTGATCTACCAATAAGAAAGTCAAAAGATTGTGATGATTGCAATACTGAAGAGATTTTAGAGTGTTTACCCGCTACAATAACTGATTCTAACGGTGTAAGTACCTTTGAGGTGCTAAGCGGTGGAACTGGGGTTTGTACTCCATTTGCTCCTATTAACGTAAGTAATTCAAATAATAGTTTTAATGTAGATACTACAGTAAATTTAAGTTTAGCAAACATTACAGTTACAAGACCAGATGGCACTACTTATGTAACGCCATCAATGGAGAATGTCGTATGTACTCCTTCAGTTGCAAAATCTGGCGTTGCTTATCTTTACCAACAAAACAACCAGACAACATCATACGCGCTCTACGATGCAGCGTGGAACTTAGCAAACACACCAATACCAGCAAACCCAGTAAATCCTCTGTATTATGCTATGCTAGACGTAACAGCGGCAGACCCTATAAATACACTAGTAAACTTAAACCAGTTAGGAACATTAGATAGATTTACGGATGAGCTAGGCACACAAGTGTATGCTAATAATTACAAGATAGACCATTTACATAATTTAGGATGGTATGAGATTCCTATTACTGGCTTAGCTTGGTTAGGTAATTTAAACGCTGCAAATTCAGCTACTTATCTAGGGTTTTCAGATTGGAGAGTTCCAAATATGAACGAAGTAAACTCGACCTACTCATTTGATGGCAGGTATTTAGTTGGAGGGAGTGCTACAAATAGAGGTAGCTCGAATACTAGAGTAGGTTTTGGCGCTAATTATAATGTTGGATATTATATTGATATGGGGGCTAACACCTCCAAAACATACACACTTAATTCGTTTTACTTTTGCAGGTACCATTTTTAAAAAACAAATATTATGAAAGGAACAACAACAGGAATAATAATAATTGAAGAGGGCTTAATTTTAAATAGTCCAGAATTAAGAATATTAAATGTTTTCTATGATTGGGAAAACTATACGGTAAGAATTGAATGTCTTTTTAATGAAGAGGGCGCAATTTTTAAACATTCAAGGACATTTGAATTTAGCACAGAAGGAAGTGGAGAATTAACGAGTACTGACATTATCAACTTAATAAAAAATCACAATATTTTAAAAGTATTTGTTTGGGCTTAAAAAGTAAGAAATAAACCTTAAAACTATTGGCATACTTGCAAGGTTTACATAATAATAATAATAATAATTAACAATTAAAAAATTAAAAAAATGGCAGAATGTAATTGTGAAACGGGTTTATACAACCTACAATCTGGAGCATGTATTGTGCATCCGGGTATAACGAGAAAATATGTTTTCGTTGAATATTTTAAAGCTGACGGAAGCATTAATGGAATCGATTTATCGGCTGCTTTTGGTGAGACTCAAATTGATGCTTTATTATCTAATACAGATAAAGCTTTAAGAGGGTATTTATCTGATAAGGTTTATAATTTTGTAACTGAAAGAGCTGATCCAAATACTGAAACTATTGATAACGTAAACTTCATTACTTCGCAGGGGACTAGAGCCATGAGTTCTGATTTCTTGACTTCAAGTGCTGAATTAGCAAATAAGATCAATGGTAACAATTGTGTTGACATGGGTGTTTATCTTATTGATGAAGATAACGGATGGAACGGAATAGTAAACAGAAACGACTTCTTAGACCCGATCAAATTAGAAAGAAATAGTTTTGGAAAGGTTGTATTTGCAAATGAAACTACAAAATTTAAAGTTTCTTTTTCTTCAACATGGGGAAAATCTGTTAAAGATGGGGATTTAAGAACCTTAACTTTTGCGGAACATGGAACTAACGTAGTAGACAAGAGAGGTTTAATTGACGTTAACCAAAGTGCAGCGGCTTCTGCTTCTGCAACAAATGCACTTATTACTTATAAAACAGTTGATGGTTCTGCAAATGGATCAGCATTTACTGGTTTAGTAGTTGGTGATTTTGCTATGTACAACACAACAACTAGTTCAGCAGTTGTAGTAAGTGCTTCAGTTGAGAATCCAAACGGAACTTATACCTTAACTTTTGCAGCGCAAGTAGCTGCTGAATTAGGAACTATAAATGCTACGAAAGCAGGTTTTGAATTTGCTTCTGCAACTATTACTTACCAATAAAAATTAAGTTATGAAGATTTCATTTAATGACAAGGAGATTAAAAAGATGAGTAAAGCCTTATTTCTAAAACAGCATAAATCATTTGCTGATAAAGTAGATTTAGAGGCATACTATTATAAAGTAAATCCGAGCAAAGTTGTTAAGGGAAAGTCTAAATAAATGGTTAAAAATAGACCCTATCAGTATAATAAGACAAATATTATCTGATAGGGCTATTCTTAATTGGATAGAAGAGGCTAACCGAAAACAATTATTGACCGGAAAGAATAGTTTTGACGTCAAACTTTCTGACATTGGAGGCGGTTATTCGGATTTAACACTACAATTAAACCCAAATAAACAAAGAGATGTTGTAAATTTGTTAGATACTAGTGAGTTTTACGCAAGTATTACAGCAACGGTAAATAGTAGTTTATTAGAAATTGATGCAGACCCTATTAAAACTGATGACAATGGCAAAGATACAAACCTTTATGATAGATGGGGCGAGGACATTATCGGACTTAACGAAGAAAATTTACAAGAACTTATTGATACGCTTAAAGACAAGCTTATTATTGAGATTTTCAAAAAATTATAGTAGCATTGATGATTTGCCAATGTACAATTGGAAACAAATCCATGACACCAACGATTTAAAATGGCTGTTTGTTGGCAAGGCGAAATGTGAAAACACAAAAGAATTAGAAGAAATTTGGTCCAACATTTACGATGAATACCTAAAAGAGTTTGGGTTAAGTGAGGAATACAAAGAAATATTAAAGATTAAGAGACGGCTAGCAATGTATCAAGCAGACTACATTGAAAAAGAGGATAGAATCCTACTAAATTACATTAACATTGAGCAAAACGCATTGGAATCGATGTATGATACTACAAAGAAAGGTTCAAGTTTCAGAGATAGTTTAGTTCATTTAGAGAAGATGCAAGGCATTAAGATCAACACAAAAGAGATTACAGTAGCAGATTATTATAATTACTTAAGAAGCATCAAAAACAATGGTTAAAAAGATAACGCAAGATAAGGTAGTTCAAACGGATTTATGGCAAAACACCATTGACTCAACTAAATTATTAATTGAAGTAGTAGACAAATTAGATGTATCTCTTAAAAAGGTTGCAACCGATTCAAAGGCTGCATTAAAAGGAAATTCAACACAAGATTTTGCTGGTTTAAAAGGTGCTGATGAAGAGGTTAAAAAAGTTAACAAGGCTTTTGAAGATAAAATAAAATTAGATAAGCAAAGATTAGTTTTAGAGAAACAACTAGAAAAAGCTAGGTTATCAGAATTAAAACTTCAAAAGGATAGAGAAAAAGCATTTGATAGGGCTGATAAGCAAGAAAAGATTGCAATTAAGAACGCTCAAAAGTTAAGAAAAGCAAACATAGATAGTACTAACGCTTATAAAAAATTAACAAAGCAAGTAAACAACGCCCAAGCAAGATTTAAAAGATTAGCGGCTGAGTTTGGTGTAAATTCAAAACAAGCACAAAAAGCAAATATTACATTTGCGCAATTAGATGATAGATTAAGAAGGATAAATAATACTGCTAAAGATGGAAGGCGTGATGTTGGACGTTATGGTTTAGCATTTAGAGAGGTTGGAATATCTTTAAAATCCCTATTTATTGCTGGTGGAGTTGTTGGAGTTATTAGAGGTATCGGTAGAGCTTTTGGTGATGCATTTGAAAGGGTTAGATCATTTGATAAAGAACTACAAAATATTGCAGGGGTAACTGGAATTGCTAGAAAAGATTTAGTCGGTTTAGAGAAAAGTATTATTTCGGTTGCTGGTAGTTCAATTCGCACATCAAATGAGGTAGCAAAACTAGCCACAACATTATTTACATTAGGTAATTCAGAGAAGGCTGTTAAACTATTATTAAAGCCAGTAAATGACCTATCTATTGCATTAGGCGCAACTTCTGAAGAAGCAGCCGATTTCTTAGGGCAAACATTAAATGCATTTGGTAAAGGTGCTGAAAGCGGTCAAGAGTTTGCAGATATTATTGCAAATGTAAGAACGTCTACCAGTTTAGATTTTCAAAGGATAAAGGATGCATTAGGATTTGTTGCACCAACTGCTAACGCATTAGGCTTAAGTTTAGGAGAAATATCAGCGCAAATTGGAGTTCTTCAAGATAACGGTATAAAAGCAGCAAGGGCTGGGCGTTTATTAAACAGTTCTTTTGCTAGGTTGATAAAAAGAGGTTTAAGTTTAGATGATGCGCTATTAAAAATAAATAATTCGCAGAATAAGATAGTTACGGCTACTGAACTGTTTGGGGCAGAATCTTTTACTTTAGGTTTAATACTTGCTGACAACACAGAAAAGACAGCAAATTTAGCTAATGAGTTTGATAACCTTTCAGAGGGTAGTTTGAAAACTCTTACAGATTCTCAATTAGATAGTTTAGACGCTAAATTCAAAATATTAGATTCTACATGGGAAAAATTCTTACTTAATATAGAGAATGGAACGGGTGTATTTTCTAAGCTTACTAGCAACATTTTAACAGGAACAACAAAGTTAATAGAAGGATTTAGAAGATTAAACCAATCAACTCAGGAGAACATAGCGGAAGACGTTTCTATTAGAGTTAGAGGCATAGAAAGCCAAGTATCAAAAACTACTAAAGTAATAATAGATAATGCTAAAAAACAGAGAGATATAGAGGTTGCTTCTTTTAAAGAGAAATTAGATGCCAACAGAGTATCCCAAGAGGATTTTAATCAAGCGGTTGGAAGGTCAAATAAAAAACTTGCTGACTCTGAAAAGAATGCAAGAAATGACGCTATACTTTCGCAAATAGCTGTAGAAAAAAATGTAAGAGAAAGATTATTGCAAAACAACGAGTTTACAGATATAACAATAGCAAACGCTTCAAAGGTTATAGAGGCTAATAAGGTTAGTGCGATTGAAGAGTTGAAAGTTATAAATAATTCAAGGATTCTTTCAAAAACACGAAAAAGAGAAGAGGCTGCTAATATAGAGATTCAAACAGCTAGAATTGAGAAACTAAAAACGCTTATTGTTGTTCAAGAAGAGGAAGTTGAAGTTGTAAATGAAAGCACCGAATCTAAAAAAACAAACGGGGAAGCAGTAAAAGAATTAACTGGATTAATAAACTTGCAAGCTAAAGCTGTTTCTGATTTAAGCGCACAAATAAGAGAAGCAAAAACTGAAGAGGATATTTTAGGGCTAAGTAAAAAAGCTGATGCTGCAAAAGAAGAGTTGGATCGGCTTCAAAGAATTGCATCATCATCTATTGAGGAATTTGATAAGCAGCAATTAAAATTAATTGAAGATCAAACAGAGAGAGCTATAGCGAAAGAAAAGGCTAAGAATGATAAAATAATTGCTTTAATAAGAAGTAATGCAAAAGTAAAGGGAACTACTGAAGCAAGGCTTACAATGGAGCAAGCGGAAGCAATAGACAGAATAGAAGCAAACCAAGCAGCCTTTAGAGCTAACGAAGAAATAAAAAGAGATAGAAAACTAATAAAGGAAAAAGCCGCATTTTCAAAAGCAGAATTTGAGCAAAGAAGAACAGGATTCAAAAATGAAGAAGCATTTGAAAAAGAAAAAGAAGAGCAATTTAAGGCTATTAAAATAAAAGCCTTAGAAGAGGAGTTAGACCTTTTAGAATCTTACAATAGAAAAGAAGATGATTTAAGAGAAGATCAAATAAAAGCAGAATTACAAAGCTTTCACAAGTTAGGTGAAGATAAAATAAAAGTAGAGATTGATGTTGTTGATATACTTCAAGCATTAAATGATAAGTATTTTGCTGACAAATTAGAGAAAGCAGATGAAGAAATTGATTCAACCAAAAGAAGAGGTGAACAGTTAGAGAATTTGGCAGCACAAGGAAATGCAAATGCCGCAGCAAGTTTAGGACAAAATCAAAAGGATCAAGCAGCTGCAGCAACAAAGAAAGAAGAGTTATTACAAAAAGAAAAACAAGCAGAATTTGCACTTTCTGTAATTCAAACTTTTAACACTGAATTAGATAACGACAAAACAGTAGGCCAAGCACTAGCAACCGCTGGAACAACAACGGTAGGCTTGACCGCTTTAATTGGTGCTTTACCTAGCTTTTTAGAAGGAACTATTGATACAGGAACAAGTGGAACTTTAGACTCTAATGGTGGTCATGTGGCATTATTGCACGATGAAGAAAGGGTTGTCGATCAAAAGAATAATAAAAAGATGGGAGGTGTTAGTAATGATTTTGCAGCCGACACAATACAAGATTTTAATAACGGATTATTAACTTACAACACGCCACAACTAATAGTTAAAGAGGATAGGTTTGATAGTAGCGAAAAAATATTGAGTAAATTTGACACGCTAGAAAAAAGTATTGTTTCAGCAATTAACAATAAAGAAACTTACTTAGGCTCAGACATTGATACTATGAAGAAACTTATATCTCAAAAATACTCTAAGGACGGTACAAGGACAACAATTAAAAGTAAATTAAGAACTAGACAATGAGCCAATTATCCACAAGCGCAAATCTTAGATTTAATCTAAATAATAAAGTTGTTGATGCTCCTATTGAATGGGAGGACATTTCTATTGATGCAAATTTTGAAGATGGAGGTGTGCAGCCAATTATTGACATTGATTCTTTTACATTCGTAGATAAAGAAGCGCAAGACATTAGAGATTGGATTTCTTCGGGGCGTATTTTTGAGGGAATACCATTTAAGATAGATGCTTATAATATTAACACGTCCAAAAATTCATTTGATGGTTATATTAATTGTGCTAATAATGTGGAGTTACACGAAGATACAACTGTTAAAGCAAACATTCAATTAGCGAAAGGTTTAACAAGTGTTAGAGATAGATTAGCAGGTACTACAATGAGCTATTTAAAATCCATTGGAGTATTTACACAAGCAGATTACACAAGCGTTAAGTATGTAGTAGAGAAGTCAGACAATAAGATGGAAATTCTTATGAATATTGTTGTGGCCTTCATGCTTTCGGTTCAATTAAAACAACAAATTGAGAAAACTGGAAATAGTGTGGCAACCGCTTCGGGTATTTTTGCGGCTGGATTTACTGGAAGTGTTGGATCGGCTATTTACTTAGTTGCTTCCGCTATTCTTAATCTAGTATTTACCTTGTTTATGGTTGTTGCAATAATCAATTTATCAATACAGATATTTGAAGCATTGCTTCCAATACCAAGAACACATAAGACATTAGGGCTTAGAACCGCTTTAACTAAAATAGCTAATCATCTAGGTTATACTTTTTCAAGTCCTATCGCTTTACTAGATGATTTGGTTTACTTACCATCCAATTTAGAAACCGATGATGTTAATTTACTAACTGGATTAATCAATTTTCCTAAAGGAACCAAAACGGGGCTACCAAACGAGCGAGATTATGGATTCACGGGATTAGAATTTTTTGAACTTTGCGAGAAAATGTTTAATTCTAACATTAAAGTTGATGGGACTACGCTAGAATTTAGGAGCAAAAACGATCCCTATTGGAAACAATCCTCGACCAATAGAATACCTAACTATTTATTAAGGGTTAAACGATTTAATACTGATGAATTAGTATTTAGTAGATTGATTCGATATGATACTGATGGAATTGCAGACGAATGGACTTTAAACAATTTTAAAGGGACTAATTACGAGATAATAACTAATGATACTACTATAACAAATAGTGAAGCGAAATACATTACTAAGCATGAAACAATATCTATTCCAGTTGCATTAGGAAATCGAAAAGATAGTTTAAACGGTTTAGAAAATTCATTAGCAACTTTAGCAGGAACAGTTGACGAAGTAATTAATTTCTTTGGCGGCTCTTCAAATTTGGCTGGAAAAATAACGAGTCGAATAGGAGTTTTAAAAGTGGGAACCAATAATACAACAAAACCTAAACTACTGTACATA
>TARA_R110000744_G_scaffold169820_2_pt1 | contig 26873 bp, 15 predicted proteins | sample TARA_R110000744 | Tara Oceans TARA_R110000744 (sample SAMEA4398083) | marine metagenome | biome: Polar Biome; feature: [DCM] deep chlorophyll maximum layer (ENVO:01000326); material: water (ENVO:00002006), including particulate matter (ENVO:01000060) such as... | depth 36 m | reverse complement strand
CCTTACAAGCAGGGGGTCACTGGTTCGAACCCAGTAGGGCCCACGTTGAAAATCAAGGGGTTACAACTTTTTTAAGATGTAACCCTTTTTTATTTGCACTCAATTTGCACTCATATTTTGTCTTTGTTTGGCTTAATATGATTTTATTTCAAGTAGATTTCCCAACCCTTCACTGATAACCTCGGTAGGTACTCACATAAATTTAGCTATAGGGTAACAGTAAGTTCATTGAGCCTTAAATACTTTTCCCTGTACAGTTTTGTGAATGCCCTAATCAAATCTTAAATTAAAAGTTTATCAATTAATAATAAAAGTTATTCAAAATAGTTTTATATTTGACAAGTGTTGAATTAACACTTTTTAATAATGTTCTTAATACCACTGGTTTTATAAGGGAAATGAACGATACAATATCAAAAATAAACTTAGTTAAGATGACATCACTTAAAGCAATTTTTAAATTGAAAGATCTAAAAACAAGGATAGGGTTTTTGACCATTTTTCTTTTGGGATCTTTTCTACTCTGCTGTAAAACGGGATCCATAGCTAAAGAGGAGGATAAATTCACCAATTATCTATTCACATATTTCACTGGCAACGGACCAGGGGAAGAGGCTATCCGTTACGCAATAAGTACGGATGGATATAACTATCACGCTTTAAACAATAATCAGCCTATTGTGAGTTCTAAAGAAATTAGTTCCTCGGGAGGGGTTAGAGATCCGCATATTCTGCGTGCGGCGGATGGTAAAACGTTTTACATGGTGGTAACTGATTTGTATGTCCCCGAACAGGGTTGGAACAATTATGCAATGATATTACTGAAATCAACAGATCTCATTAATTGGTCATCCAGTATTGTCAATATCCCGGAAACCTATCCTAAGGAGTATGGTGATATTAAACGGGTATGGGCTCCTCAGACTATTTATGATAAAGACACGAAACAGTACATGATTTATTGGTCAATGTTGGGCGATAATGGCCCCGATATTATTTACTATGCTTACGCCAATAAGGATTTTACAGCTTTGGCCACCACGCCGAAACAATTATTTTATAGTCCATCCAACAGTGCCTGTATTGACGGGGATATTATATTTGATGAAGGCAAGTATCACTTGTTTTTTAAGAACGAAAGTTCAGGAGGTGGCATAAGAAAAGCGGTATCCGATAAACTGACCGAAGGATATGTTCAGCTGGATGGTTTTTTTGATCAAACCGATGCGCCCGTTGAAGGATCAGGAATTTTTAATTTAATCGATTCCGATGAATACATTTTAATGTATGATATGTACACGTCAGGCAAATACCAATTTACCAAAACCAAGGATCTTCAAAATTTCACCATTGTGGACAATGAAATTTCTATGAATTTCCATCCTAGGCATGGGACGGTGATTCGAATTACGGAAAAAGAGACCCAAGCTTTAATTCAAAAATGGGGCTCCTTGGACAGTGGATCCTTCTTGGGGTTTAATTCAGACAACGTAAAAAAGAACAATGTAGTAGTCAATGACAGTGACAATACAATTTATATACCGGTAGATTTAGGAACGGACATCAAGAATTTTGATCCCAAAATCAAAACGGTGTCATGGGTGAAGAACTTAACGACTGGATCCAGGGATTTTTCGGAAGGAGCTGTAGACTATACCATTGCATCTAATGGAAGTCAAAAAACGTATAAAGTAACGGTTAAGGTCGATAATAATCCGGTGTTGAATGGCTTTTATGCAGATCCAGATATTATCTACTCCCACAAAACCAACAAATATTATATCTACCCCACCAGTGATGGATATACCGGTTGGTCAGGTACTTATTTTAAAACATTTTCTTCAGATGATCTGGTCCATTGGAAAGATGAAGGGGTTATCCTAGACTTGAAGAAAGATGTTAGTTGGGCCGATAAACATGCTTGGGCGCCAACTGCTATTGAAAAGGAAGTAAATGGGGAATATAAGTTCTTTTATTATTTTACAGCAGCACAAAAAATAGGCGTTGCAATTTCTGATAATCCAACTGGACCCTTTGTGGATTTGGGCAAAGCCTTAATATCCGTAAAACCGGACGGTGTTAAGGGAGGGCAGGAAATAGATCCGGATGTATTTTTAGATCCGGTATCTGGCAAAACCTTTTTGTATTGGGGCAATGGTTATTTGGCATGCGTAGAATTAAATGAGGATATGGTATCCATTAAAGATAATACTTTAAAAATAATGACTCCCGATAAAACATTTAGAGAAGGGACAGAAGTATTTTATAGAAATGGTATATACTATTTTTTGTGGTCGGAAGATGATACACGAAGTCCTAATTACCGCGTAAGATATGCAACCGCAGCTACTCCTACAGGACCTTTGAACATTCCTGAAAACAACTTGATTTTGGAGAAAATTCCGGAGAATGGGATTTACGGGACTGGACATAATAGCGTTATCCAAACCCCAAATAGCGATGAATGGTATATAGTGTACCATCGTTTTAATCGTCCAAACGGAATTTCTATGGGTGATGCTGCTGGTTTTAACCGAGAGGTGTGTATAGATAAATTGGAGTTTAATCCTGATGGTAGTATAAAACCTATAAAGCCAACCCTATCAGGCATCAATTGAAAAATAACGTAATAGGAATTAATTACCACACCTCTATGAAGAGAAATAGATGTTTTGCTATAATATTTTTGTTTGCCCTTTTAATGTCATGTGGAAGCACCAATAAAAAATCGAATCTTAAAACAAAAGAAGAATCCAACTTTAAAGAATGGGCACAGACTCCACCTATGGGCTGGAATAGTTGGGACTGTTATGGGCCAACAGTAAAGGAACATGAAATAAAGTCGAATGCTAATTATATGGCGGAAAACCTAAAAAGTTATGGTTGGGAATATGTAGTAGTGGACATACGATGGTATGTGGAAAATCCAAAATCGCACGGGTACAATCAAATGGACCCTATTTACGTAGTTGACGAATACGGAAGGTATTTGCCGGCCATAAATAGATTTCCTTCGGCTTCAGACAGTAATGGCTTTAAAGCCTTGGCAGACTTTGTTCATAGTAAAGGTTTAAAGTTTGGGATTCATATGATGAGGGGTATTCCAAAATACGCGGTCGAGAACAAACTGCCAATAAAAGGTGCTGATGGAATTACGGCAGATCAAATATATTCAACGGAAAATCAATGTAAATGGCTAAAAGATAATTATACTGTAGTTGCTACGAAGCCCGGGGCGCAGGAATATTATAATTCCATTTTTGAACTGTATGCACAGTGGGGGGTAGATTTCATTAAAATAGACGATTTGTCTGCCCCTATTTATCATAAAGATGAGATTGAACTTATTAGAAAGGCTATTGATAAATGTGGACGCAAGATTGTATTTAGCACTTCGCCTGGCGAAACTCCTGTCGAGGCAGCGGGTCATGTGAGTGGGAATGCCAATATGTGGCGTATGGTTAACGACGTATGGGATAGCTGGTGGCATATTGAACACTTAATGGATGTTAGCCAAGAGTGGTATGGATATGGTAAGAATGGCACATGGCCCGACTGCGATATGATTCCTTTGGGAAGGCTTTCTATTAGAGGTGAAGTAGGAGATGACCGAATGTCAAAATTGACAAGGGAGGAACAGTACACTTTAATGACCTTTTTTACCATTTTTAAATCACCCTTATTCTTTGGAGGTGATTTACCTAGTAATGATGCATTTACATTATCACTCCTAACCAATACTGAAGTTCTTAAAATGCATGCTGAAAGTTCCCAAGTTCGTCAAGTTTATAAAGAAAAAGGGAAGTTAGCGATTACCTCGAAAAATGAAAATGAAAACTATAGCTATTTGGCTTTGTTTAATACTTCTGATGACAAGGATTTAACAATAGAAGTGGCATTGGAGGATTTGGAGTTAATGGGAGAAGTTAAGTCTACGAACTTGTGGACTGGGGAGGAGAGTGGTGTAATCAGAAATATTCTCACTGAAAATTTATCACCGCACTCATCTGTGTTGTATAAGCTTGAACAACGCAAATAATCCTGTTGACCTAATGACAATAAATTGTTTAATATCAAATTGGTCTATAATGTTTTTAAAGCTAGGTTATGTTTTTCCAAGATTAGGTATTACTTTATTACTGCTAATCTCTGTATTTAATACTGCGTCCTGTATGGGTCAGGATTTGCTTGTCATAAGGAAGAATATTCCTTTGGATTCTATAAGATTAAGCGACCCAAGCATCATAGCTGATACCGAATCAGAAATGTATTACATGACCGGTACAGGTGGAAAACTTTGGAAAAGTAAGAATCTTCAACTTTGGGAGGGTCCTTATAATGTGGTAAAAATTAATCCTAAATCATGGATGGGACCGGAACCAATGATTTGGGCGGCAGAGCTTCATTACTACCAGGAGAGGTATTATTATTTCGCAACATTTACCAATAAAGCGGTAAAAATTGACACTGTAGCTGGGAATATCATTGAGAGACGTGCAAGTCATGTTTTGGTTAGCGATAGACCAGAGGGACCTTATTTGCCTATGCAGGATGAGACCTATTTACCGGCAGACCAACCAACGCTTGATGGTACCTTTTGGATAGATTCGGACGGAAAGCCATATATGGTCTATTGTTATGAATGGTTACAAAATTTAAACGGAACCATTGAAAAAATAGAATTAAAACCGGATTTGAGTGGTACATTAGGAGAAGGTGAATTAATGTTCAAGGCAAGTGATTCGCCTTGGAGTCGGGAAAAGGATAAGGATGGAAAAGTTCGACCTAATAAAGTAACAGATGGACCCTTTTTGTTTCGAACAGGAACCAATCGTTTAGGAATGATTTGGACAAGTTGGCAATATGATGTCTATGTTCAAGGGGTAGCTTATTCTGAAAGTGGTAACCTAAGCGGCCCTTGGATTCACGAAAAAGAACCCATTACACCAGCCAACTTCGGGCATGGGATGCTATTTAAAACACTACAAGGTAAATGGCTTATGGCTGTCCATAGTCATGAAGTTGTTAAAGGCAAATATCACAGGGTGCCACATTTATTTGAGGTAGACTTAAGAGGAGATAAATTGGCGGTAGGTAAACCGTTTTTACCTTAGCGACCTATTTGAGGTGCCATTTTAAGTAATTCGAATATAAATCAGAAAAAGAATATGAAGCTATTTAAAGTTATGGCGGTATTAGCCTTGCTTATTGTATGTCCCCAGCAAAGCTTTTCGCAATCATTGGAATATGATAACCCGATTGCCGAAAAACGAGCCGACCCTTGGGTATATAAAACTGAAAAAGGAGAATATTATTTAATAGCTACCGTTCCTGAGTATGATCGAATTGTAATAAGGAAAGCAAATAGTATAAATGACTTAAAGGATGCCCAAGAAGTTGAGGTTTGGACCAAGCATGTAAAAGGTTTTATGGGGCATCATATTTGGGCTCCGGAATTACACAAAATAGGTAGAAAATGGTATATATATTTTGCTGCAAGCGAAGCCGAAAATATATGGAATATTCGGATGTGGGTATTATCAAATGATTCCGAAGATCCTATGGAAGGGGAATGGGTGGAAGAAGGAATGATAGAAACTGCAAAATCTTCTTTTTCATTGGATGCAACTACGTTTGAAAACAATGGAAAGAGATATTTAATATGGGCCCAAAACGTTAGGGGCGAAGATCATGGTACCGCCTTGGTCTTGTCCGAAATGAAGGATCCTACGACGATCATTGGAAGGGAAGTGGTTTTGACCGAACCAGAATTTAATTGGGAAAGAATGAAGTATAATGTGAACGAAGGTCCAGCAGTGATAAAAAGAAACGGGAAAATTTTTATAACCTATTCTGCTAGTGCCACCAATCATAATTATTGTTTGGGCATGTTATGGATAGATGAAAATGAAGACCTTCTTGATGTCACCAAATGGCATAAATCTCCGGGACCTGTTTTTTATACAAATGAGGATTTAAAAAGATTCGGTCCAGGCCATAACTCCTTTACGATCGCCGAGGACGGAGAAACCGTTATTATGATATATCATGCCCGTGATTACAAGGGAATTCAAGGGCATGAATTGTCAGACCCCAACCGCGCTACTAGGGCACGGGTGGTGGAATGGACAGCAAGTGGTTTTCCTGATTTCATGCAAAACAAGGAAGATTGATAACATAGAACAAGCGAATAATAATTTATTAAAAAAAGGAATTATGAAGTTTTTTATTGACACAGCCAATCTGGAACAGATTAAAGAGGCACAGGCCTTAGGAGTTTTGGACGGCGTAACCACTAATCCATCCTTAATGGCAAAAGAAGGAATATCCGGAAAGCATAAAATATTAAATCATTATAGTGCCATATGCAATTTAGTGGACGGTGATGTTTCTGCTGAAGTCATTGCTACAGATTTGGAAGGGATGATAAGGGAGGGGGAAGAATTGGCTGCTTTACATCCACAAATAGTAGTTAAGTTACCCATGATCGCAGATGGTGTAAAGGCCTGTAAGTATTTTACGGGCAAAGGAATTAGAACCAATGTGACCTTGGTTTTTTCACTAGGTCAGGCCTTATTGGCTGCAAAAGCGGGAGCCACTTATGTTTCACCATTTTTAGGACGTTTGGATGACATTTCAACTGATGGATTGCATTTAATTTCTGAAATAAGAATAATTTATGATAACTATGGTTTTGAAACAGAGATATTGGCTGCATCTATTCGCAACACGATGCATGTTATTAACTGTGCCAAAATAGGGGCCAATGTTATGACTGGGCCACTGTCATCCATCACAGGATTGTTGAAACACCCTTTAACCGATAGCGGATTGGCACAATTTTTAGCGGATTATTCCAAAGGAAATGGTTAAGATGAAGTAATTATTTAATATCTTAAGACAACTTTAAATAAAAGTCATTTCTATTTTTCGCGTCATATTTTTCCTGATCGAACATATAAAGGTAAGAGCCTTTTGTAGAAGAGGTCATGTCTTTTTCCTTTAGCTTGATCAAGATGTCCATAGAATTTATTTTATTTATAAAATTCCTTTTGTCTAATTTTTTGTCCAAGATGGCCTCGTACAATTTTTGCAAATGACGCATTGTAAACTTCTCAGGCAAAAGTTCAAAACCAATTGGATTTATAGAGGTTCTTCTACGTAATCTTTTGATAGCTTTATCCAACATCTGATTGTGATCAAATATTAAGTCTGGTACATCGGACAAACTAAACCATTTGGCATTATTTTGCTCGGTAATTTCTTCGTTGTGTTTTTCAATATTGATGATTGCATAGTAGGATGTGGAAACAGTTCTCGCCAATGGATCTCTGTCAACTTCACTAAATGTATAAAGTTGTTCCATATATATATCGTGTACACCGGTTAATCTATGAAGAACTCTGGAAGCGGCATCATTTAATGTCTCATGGTGTTTCATAAAGCCTCCCATTAGAGACCATTTGCCTTTTTCTGGTTCAAAGTCTCTTTGAATCAACAATACTTTTAAATCGTCATTGTCAAATCCGAAAATTATACAATCTACAGCGAGAAAAACCTTATCTTCCAGGTTGTACCCTTCTACCACCATTTCCTTAATTTTAGGCTAAGATATAATATTTATATAAGACACAAAAGATAAGTGTTAGCTTAACATTTAATATTAATACATTTGTTCATGATGTTTTGTATTGGCGATAAAAAAGGTATAATTATAAGTATAACTTCATTATACGTTATGACTCGTTATTGAAAATTAAATAACAGGACGTAGAAGGAAATGAAAAAATGAATAACACTGCAACTGTTTTAGATATAATGATTTTTTTAGATTTTGTTCATTTTTTTGCCTGATTTTTGAGAGCTCGGTTTATTCAATAAAATAAGTGTGTAAATTACATTTATAAATAGTATATTTGATCGTCTGTAAAGAAATTATTGAATTGGAAATTACAACTATTGCAAAATCCAAAATATATTTATAGAACTCAATGGCATGTGCCAACTCAAGATATACGAATCTTTAGATATTATGTCTTCCTTGGTTATAACAAAACAGGTAACTTATACTTTAGGGGAAAAGAAGGCTTAAAACCTAAGAACTAATTAAGGTTAGGTAAAGGGATATATCTAAGTAGACATAGCGCAAACGAGTGTAAGAAATTCCTTGTAAAGACAGCGTAATACTAATATAAATTAGTTTTTTGATATTCATTTTTGCGGTTAAATTGATAAAGTTTTACGCTGAAAGTTATATTTAAATTAGTTGCTCAAATGATTAGAATTTGTATTTGGTTTAATAGAAATGGTAGTGTTGAAATCAGGATTTGGTAAAGTATTAAATAGTTATAATGAAACAGTATTTAAGATTATTCGCATTATTTACAATGGTCATATCATGTAATGGAAAAAAGGAAGAGCCTGTAATTATTACTTCCCAGGATCTCCATGGGTCTATCCATAAGGTAACCGAAGTGATGATCCATGATATTTTTTCACCCCCAGTGGCCAGTAGAATTTTTGCGTATCCCAATATAGCGGCGTATGAAATTGTGGCCCTGAACAATAGTGGTTATAAGTCGTTGGTAGGACAGGTAACAGATTTGACGCCAATTCCCGTGCCAGCGAAGGACAAACCTATCAATTATCAAATGGCAGCCCTAATAGCCCATATGGAAATAAGTAAGCGTTTAATTTTTTCCGAGGATAGGATTGAGGCACATCGAGATAGTTTGTACGCAAATTGGCAAGCTAAAAACCTGACCCTCTTTAAGAACTCTGAGGAATATGGTCTGGCCGTAGCTAAGCATATAGGGAATTGGTTGGACAAGGATAATTATAAACAGACTAGGACTATGCCCAAGTTTACCATAAATACGGACGATAACTCTCGCTGGCAGCCTACACCACCGGCTTATATGGATGGTATAGAACCTCATTGGAGCAAAATAAGACCCTTTGTTATAGACTCTGCCAATCAATTTGTTCCGGTACCACCACCTGCATTTTCTATGGATAAAGAGTCTGATTTTTACCGGGAAGTAAAGGAGGTGTATGATATTAGTAGAGAGATTACTGCTAAAGGGGATAGTTCTGAAGAAATAGCCATTGCAAAATTTTGGGATTGTAACCCCTATGTCTCCGTTACCAGGGGCCACTTAATGTTCGCAACCAAAAAGATTACTCCAGGGGCCCATTGGATCGGGATTACCAAAATTGCTTGCGAGAAAACAAACTCGGATTTCGATAAAACCATATTTGCCTACACCAAAACCTCAATGGCTATAGCGGATGCCTTTATAAGTTGTTGGGATGAAAAATACCGCTCTAATTTAATACGTCCGGAAACCGTCATTAATCAGTATATTGATGAAAACTGGGCCCCCGTTCTTCAAACACCACCATTTCCTGAGTACACCAGTGGTCATTCCGTGGTTTCGGGAGCAGCAGCTACGGTATTGACCAGTATTTTTGGGGATAATTTTGCATTTGATGACGATACCGAAGTACCCTTCGGTCTACCTGTAAGAGGTTTTACCTCTTTTAACCAGGCTGCAGATGAGGCCGCCATAAGTAGAATGTACGGAGGCATCCATTATCGGGCAGCAGTGGAAGTTGGGGTAGGACAGGGCAGGAATTTGGGCACATTCATTGTAGACAAACTGGAAATGCACGGGAATCAGGAAGTGGTGTCCCAATAGTGCAAGGAATAAACTTTGGCCATTTCAATGAATTGACAGTGACCATACTTTGCCCAAACTTTTTCTATATACTGAGCAGTATCGTCTAAATACCATGTAATTAACACCATGGTTCCGGCCAATCTTCTGCCATTGATTCAATAGCGTTCGGTTCTACCCAATTGGGGAAAGGTTGGAGTGAACTGCGGTCATGCGTGTTTTATATAAAGGCATGTAAATATATTGGGAGGTGGCAAGGGCAATTGAGTGTCCTATCTATGACTTAGTTACTTGATATTTAGATTGTCCCTTAAATGGGCAGCTAGCTTTTCAATAAAAGTTTTTCGGTCCATGGCACTACCTACGAACAGATTGCTATCATGTCATTGATTTTGAAGGCATTTTCAGGGCGCCTCAAGGCTTCTATATGAACAGGTGTCTCTTGTTCCAAATGAAAAAAGTCTCTACTATTAATATATTATTTTAAAGTTTCGCAATTCCAAAAGAGTTCGCTTCAATGTTGTTGGTCAGGAATAGATATATCATATCGATTTTTTAAACGTGATTCAAGAGCAATGGGTTAATTTTAAATATGGTTATCACTATAACTGTTCGATTTCAACATGCAATAGCTTACAATATAATATAGTAAAGTAATCGATTTATATGTTGCTGTAAATCAACAGTATTGACCATTTTATGAATTATCTTTACAATAAATAATAGGCACTAAATAGGTGTTTTTTCAATTCTTTATCAGATTTATTCTACTTATAGTTGAGCGAGTCGTTTATTTTAATAAACATAAGTGTGTAAACTACATTTATAAATACTATATTTGTCAGATCACAAAAGAAATTATTGATGGAAAGTTATGTGATTGGTCTAGATTATGGTTCAGATTCTGTGAGGGCAATACTGATCGAAACAAATACTGGAATAGAGTTGGCATCTAGTGTTAACTATTATTACCGATGGAAAAATAATAAGTATTGTAATCCCGCCATTAATCAATTTCGTCAACATCCTTTGGACCACATTGAAGGCCTGGAAAATACGATTAAAGAAGTTGTAAAACTTGGAAACGTTAACGCTTCAGATATAAAAGGTATTTGCATTGACACTACGGGCTCTTCACCTGTTCCTGTAAGTCGGGACGGAACACCTTTAGCCTTGGTTGAAGGTTTTAAAGAAAACCCCAATGCCATGATGGTACTATGGAAAGATCATACGGCCATTAATGAAGCCAACGAAATTAATAGGTTGGCAGCTAATTGGGGTGGAGTTAATTTTACTAAATATGAAGGTGGGATCTATTCATCAGAATGGTTTTGGGCCAAAATATTACATATCATAAGGATAGATGAAGCTGTTAGGAATGCCGCCTATACCTGGATGGAACATTGTGACCTAATGACCTATTTGTTAATTGAGGATAAGGATTTAAAAACATTTAAACGAAGTCGTTGTGCCGCAGGCCACAAGGCTATGTGGCATGAGGATTGGAATGGGTTGCCTTCTGAAGACTTCCTGCATCTATTAGATCCATATCTTTCCCAACTTAGAGGAAGGCTTTATGATGAAACCTATACATCCGATCATGTTGCAGGTAACTTGAACAAAGAATGGGCAAAAAAGCTGGGCTTATCGACGGATACCATAATTTCCGTTGGCACCTTTGATGCACATGCAGGTGCAGTAGGAGCAAAAATAGATCAAAACACCTTAGTACGTGTTATGGGAACTTCCACCTGTGATATTTTGGTTTCTCCAAAAGAAATTATTGGAAGTAGAACGGTAAGAGGTATATGTGGTCAAGTTGACGGTTCTGTCATTCCTGGGTCCATTGGACTGGAAGCTGGACAATCGGCCTTCGGGGATGTATTGGCTTGGTTTAAAGATGTTTTGTATTGGCCAATTGATAATTTGGTGTTGTCCTCCGATATCCTTACCGAAGATCAAAAAAATAAATTAAAAGAGGAAATAGACTTTGGCTTTATCCGTGTATTAAGTGACCAAGCCTCTCAAATTCCCATTTCAGAAAGTATCCCTACCGCTTTGGATTGGATCAACGGACGACGAACACCTGATGCAAATCAGGAGTTGAAAGCGGCCATGTCCAATTTATCCTTGGGAACAAAAGCACCACATATTTTTAAAGCCTTGATAAATGCGATTTGCTTTGGTTCCAAGAAAATTGTGGCTCGTTTTGAGGAAGAAGGTGTAAGAATAGACAGTGTAATAGGCATAGGAGGGGTGGCCAGAAAATCACCTTTTATTATGCAAACCTTGGCAAATGTTTTAAACAAAACTATAAAAGTGGCAGAATCCGATCAGGCACCGGCATTGGGAGCTGCTATTTATGCAGCAGTGGCTGCAGGTATCTATCCAACCGTCATTGAAGCAGCTAAACATATGGGAAGTGATTTTGAAGCTGAATATTTCCCTGAGCCGCATAAACTTGCGGACTATAATCTTTTAATGGATTCTTATTCGGAATTAAGTGAGTTCATCGAATCTGTTACTTAAATTAAGAAATCATGAAATCAAAATTTAAACATTTAAAACAGGAATGCTACGAAGCCAATATGCATCTGAATGAATTAAATTTAGTTGTTTATACTTTTGGAAATGTAAGTGCCGTTGATAGGGAGAATGGTGTTTTTGCAATTAAACCAAGTGGGATTGCCTATGAGGCTTTAAAACCAGAGGACATAGTAATCGTTGATTTTGAGAACAATATAGTTGAAGGAAGTATGCGTCCTTCTTCGGATACAAAAACACATGCTTATCTTTATAAAAATTGGGAGGATGTAGGAGGAATTGCCCATACTCATGCGACTTACTCGGTCGCTTGGGCCCAATCCCAATTGGATATTCCAATTTTTGGAACTACACATGCAGATCATTTAACTGCGGATATTCCCTGTGCACAGCCTATGCGCGATGATCTTATAGAAGGTAATTATGAACACAATACAGGCGTTCAAATTATTGATTGTTTCAAAGAAAAAAAACTTTCGTATAGGGAAGTAGAAATGATATTAATCGGTAATCACGGTCCATTTGCTTGGGGAAAAAGTGCAGCTAAAGCAGTTTACAATAGCAAAGTTTTGGAGGTAATTGCAGAAATGGCGTATTTAACTCTGCAGATAAATCCAAAAGCCCCCAGATTAAAGGACTCATTGATAAAGAAACATTACGATCGTAAACAAGGTGCCAACTCATACTACGGTCAATAAACAATAACATAAATATTTGAAATGATAGATATTTCTAAAAAAGAAGTTTGGTTTATAACAGGAAGTCAGGATTTGTATGGACCGGAAACATTAATGCAGGTTGCTGACAACTCCACTAAAATAGCCAGTGTATTAAATGATTCTGTATTAATTCCTGTAAATATCATCTACAAACCAACTGTAAAGTCATCAGATGAAATATATGAGACTTTGACATCTGCAAATCAAGAAAAGAATTGTATTGGTATAATTACATGGATGCATACCTTTTCTCCTGCAAAAATGTGGATAAGGGGGCTGACCGCACTTCAAAAACCATTATTACATCTCCATACGCAATTTAATAGGGATATTCCATGGAATACTATGGATATGGATTTTATGAACCTAAATCAGGCGGCACATGGTGACAGGGAATTTGGATTTATGGTCAGTCGCTTACGGAAAAACAGAAAAGTAGTTGTTGGCCATTGGTCAACAGACCGTGTTCAAAAGAAAATTGGGGATTGGACGCGTGTTGCAGCCGGGTGGGATGATTGGCAAGGAGCCAAATTTGCAAGGTTTGGAGACAATATGCGTTTTGTTGCCGTAACCGATGGTGATAAAGTGGAGGCAGAAACCAAGTTTGGGTTTTCTGTAAATACGTATGCGGTTGGAGATTTGGTGCAGGTTATTAATTCTATTTCAAATGAAGCCATAAACCAACTTGTTAAGGAATATGAGGTGTCCTATACCATGATGGATTCACTTCTTGAAGGAGGTGAAAACAGACAATCTTTAATTGAAGCAGCGCGAATAGAATTGGGGCTTGAAAAATTCTTGGTGGATGGCAATTTCAAGGGTTTCAGTGATACTTTCGAGGACCTGCACGGAATGAAACAGTTACCGGGAATAGCCGTACAACGCTTAATGCAAAAGGGTTATGGATTTGCAGGGGAAGGCGATTGGAAAACTGCCGCATTAACCCGTGCCATGAAAGTTATAGGGTCTGGTTTGGAAGGAGGAAATGCTTTTATGGAAGATTATACATATCACTTAGATCCAGTAGCACCTAGAGTTTTAGGGTCACATATGTTGGAGGTTGATCCAGTTTTGGCAGCCAATAAACCGTCTTGTGAAATACATCCTTTAGGAATTGGAGGTAAAGAAGATCCTGTGCGCTTAGTTTTTAACGGTAGGGCCGGGGATTCCCTCGTGGCAGCCTTAATGGATTTTGGAAACCGATTTAGGTTATTAATCAATAAAACGGTCGGTGAAGAAATTCTGGAGGATTTACCAAATTTACCTGTGGCCAGAGTCATGTGGAAACCTTTACCCGATTTCGAAACTGCTTGTACGGCATGGATATTAGGTGGAGGTGCGCATCATACCTGCTACAGTGAAAATATTACGGTAGAGCAAATGGAAGATTTTGCCGAGATGGCCAATATAGAATCATTGGTAATTGACGAAGATACCACTATTAGAGACTTCAAAAGTACCATCAAAGCCAATGAGGCTTATTATATGTTTAAATAACCCTCATTCTAACAAAACCAGATTAATATGAGAATTGCCAAAGTTTACATAGTTAGTATTTTACTGGCCGCTTTATTCGGGTTGAATATTCAATGTAAAAACAATAAACAAGATAAATCTACCGAAAATATGAGCGTTGGCCCCAAAAAAAAATTGACTATAATCAAATCGGATTACGGAACAATGCCAGATGGCACCAAGGTTGAGACGTACAATCTAAAAAATGCAAACGGTGTAGAAATGGATGTAATTACCTACGGAGGTAGAATTACGTCCTTAAAAGTGCCCAACAAAAATGGAGAATTTGAAAATGTTGTTTTGGGCTTTGACAATTTGGAGGATTACCTAAAGGACAATCCTTTTTTTGGAGCCTTGATCGGACGATATGGTAACCGTATCGCTAAAGGGAAATTCTCATTGAATAATAAGGAATATACCTTAGCTACCAACGACGGTCCCAATCATCTGCACGGTGGTGTCAATGGTTTTGATCGGGTTGTATGGACGGCTCAACCCATTGAAAGAGAGGGTGGTATGACCTTAAAATTAACCTATGTAAGCAGGGATGGAGAAGAAGGTTATCCCGGTAATTTAGAGGTTACAGTACTTTATACGCTTACAAATGATAATAAAGTGGAGGTAACGTATGAGGCTACTACCGATAAAGCAACCGTTGTTAATTTAACCCAACACTCCTATTTCAACTTAACCGGAAATTTTAATAATGATATCTTAGGTCATGAAATAGTAATTAATGCCGACGCCTATTTACCAGTGGATGCTACATTAATTCCTACCGGTGAAATTAAAAAGGTAGAGGGTACACCATTTGATTTTAGAAGGCCAAAAGCAGTTGGAAAGGAAATAGGAGCTAACAGTGAACAATTGGATTTAGGCAAGGGATACGACCATTGTTGGATTCTAAATGGGGAAGACGATACCATGCGTCCAGTTGCTTCCGCTTATGATAATGGCAGTGGCCGAATGATGGAAGTATTTTCGGATGAGCCGGGAATTCAATTTTATACAGGAAACTTTTTGGATGGCACCTTACCTATGCCAAGTGGAGGGAAATATGCCCATAGAACGGGTTTTTGCCTAGAGACGCAGCATTTTCCAGACACGCCCAATCAAAAAGACTTCCCAACGGTTGTTTTGTACCCGGGTGAAAAATATACATCAAAGACCTCATTTTTATTTTCCTTTAGATAAGAACTTTTAGACTGCCGTAGTAGGACATTTTAAACCAACCAATTAAACTTTTTGAATTATGGGATTGATATCTTTTGCCGCTTTTACATTATTGGTAGCCTTTATAGCGTGGTGGTCCACCAGAAAGACTGATGAAAAGTCTTCAGATGGTTATTTTTTGGGAGGAAGAAGTTTGACTGGTCCGGTTATAGCAGGTTCATTGTTGCTTACCAACCTGTCCACTGAACAAATTGTAGGAATGAACGGGGTGTCCTTTAGAGATGGATTGCCAATTATGGCCTATGAAGTAGTTGCCGCTGTAGCAATGGTCTTTACAGCCTTTATGTTATTGCCGAAATATCTAAAAGGAGGTATTACCACCATTCCTCAATTTTTGGAAAAAAGATATGGTAAATCTACCAAGACCATAGTTTCTATGCTGTTCCTTTTGGGGTATGCCATTTCTATGCTTCCTACTGTTCTATACTCAGGAGCTTTGGCCATTAATTCTATGTTCGATATTCCTGAGATGATTGGAATGAACCCAGAGCCGGCACTTTGGGTAACGGTTTGGTCAATTGGAATAATTGGTAGTATCTATGCTATTTTTGGAGGTCTAAAAGCAGTGGCCGTATCTGATACTGTTAATGCAGTAGGTTTGATTATTGGTGGGTCTCTAATCCCCATTTTTGGTTTGATGAAGATAGGTGATGGCAATGTATTCTCAGGTTTAAAGATATTGACCACAGCACTTCCTGAGAAATTTGATATTATTGGAGGACCGGATTCCGACGTACCATTTTGGACACTTTTTACTGGGATGATAATAGTTAACTTTTACTATTGGGGAACGAATCAAGCGATTATTCAAAGAGCACTTGGTGCCAAAAATTTAAAAGAAGGGCAAATAGGTCTTTTGTTGGCGGCATTTATTAAAATGCTGGGACCGTTTATCGTAGTGCTTCCTGGCATAATAGCATTTTATATTTTCAATGGTGATTTGGCCAATGCTGATGAAGCATATCCTATGGTTGTAAAGGCAGTGCTCCCAGTTGCATTTATCGGATTTTTTGCAGCTGTGCTTTTTGGTGCCATATTGAGTTCTTTCAATAGTGCCTTAAATAGTTCGGTGACTTTATTTGGTCTTGATTTTTATAAAGAATACCTTAATAAGGGTGCTTCAGAGAAACAGGTGGTAAGGGCGGGAAAAATATTTGGTATTGTTCTGGCTCTATTTTCGATGGGAATTGCACCGTTGCTTTATGGTGTTCAAGGAGGAATATTTACCTATCTACAAGAATTGAACGGAACACATAGCGTCCCTATTTTGGCAATTATTATTGTCGGGATTTTCTCCAAGCGAGTTTCAGGAAAAGCCGCAAACATCGCCATTTTGTTTAGTGTTGTTACTTACTTGGTTACACTTTATGTCATAAAACCCAATATCAGTTTCTTGCACCTTATGGGCATATTGTTCGTATTAACTATTGTAATAATGTTTGTTGTTAGCCAATTTGCACCAAGGGAAACAGACTACAGTCAAGAATATACGAGGCAAGTTGATATTACCCCTTGGAAGTATTTAAAACCAATAGGGTTTTCTATTTTGGCTGCAGTAATTGGGATTTATGTTTATTTGTCCTAATGGATCCTTAATTTCTAGTCTTTGCTGTTATTTATGGATTGAATAGTGATGGCCATTCTTTGCTTTAGTAACGAGAGTTGATCATTTATATATTAGTGGATAGGACAAAAGTTACCTGTGATTGAATGATAAAATGTGACTGAATACGGTTTGCATCCATCATAATTTGAATTTTGCGATATTCTTGTCTAAAATTTGGAATGTTTTCCTAGGGTTATTCCATTTCGGACTACTATATTATTTGAAATTTTCTACAAGTGTTAAAATTACACGTTTATTGATAATATACTTGGTCATGTGGATTTTATTTTATTTATTTGTTAGTGTTATAATTACACTTATAATAAACTAAACTAACTGATATGACAAAAAACCAATCCTTAAATTCAAACAAAATTAGGCCTTCAAAAAAGCTTTGTGGGCTGCTATTGTTGTTTTGCCTAGTTTGTGTCCATGCGTTTGCACAAGAGGTAAAAACTATTGAGGGGACTATTAGGGCGGCGGCCGACGGGATCCCTTTATTCGGTGTTAATATTGTGGTTAAGGGTACCACAATTGGTGCAGTAAGTGATTTTGATGGAAATTATTCCATTCAAGCTGGAAGCAACGCTGTACTAGTTATTTCTTATTTGGGCTTTGAAACCCAGGAAATTAGTGTTGATGGGCAGACCACCGTTGATGTATCCTTAGTAGAGGACTCTGCTAAATTGGATGAAGTAGTGGTGGTTGGTTACGGTTCCCAGAAGAGAAGTGATATTTCTGGTTCAGTATCACAGATAGAACAAAAGGAAATTGCAAAAAATCCTACTCCCAACCTTAGTAATGCCCTGGTCGGGCAAGCGCCCGGTATAATTGCTACACAGCGATCCGGTGAGCCTGGAAGGGATGGTTCCAATATATTTATAAGAGGTATTGGTACTACCGGTGATGCATCACCTATATATGTAATAGATGGAATTGTACGCTCTTCCAGGGATTTTTCCCAATTAAACGCGAATGAAATAGAGTCCTTTGCTATCCTTAAAGATGCTGCAAGTGCCGCGGTTTTTGGAATGCGTGCAGGTAATGGTGTTATTTTGGTCACTACAAAAAGGGGTAAGGCAGGAAGAATGCAAATCAATTTTTCTTCCAGTCTCGGGGTTCAAGAGCGAACGAGAGATCCTGAGTATCTAAAATCATATGAATATTCAACGCTTTATAATGAAGCCTTGATCAATCAAGGAGAGGATCCTATTTATTCGGAAGACGACCTTCAAAAGTTTAGAGATGGCAGTAGTCCGGATACTCACCCTGATGCGGATTGGTATTCAGTGCTGAACAAGACTGCTTTGGTGAAAACCCACAATATATCTGCAAGTGGGGGGTCGGAAAAGGTGCAATACGCAGCTTCGTTCGGAACTTTAGATCAGGACGGAATTATTCCTGCGGACAATTTTAAGAGATATAATTTTCGATCTAATATTGACGCGGCGGTAACAAATACGACGAAATTGTCTTTTGATGTGTCGGGCAGGGACGAAAGAATAAATTCGATAGGAAATCCGGAAGTATTTAGGTGGTTGACTTCCACGCCACCAAATAAAACACCCATAAAATGGTCCAATGGTACCTATTCCAGTGGCCCGGCCTATTTAACACTGCCAGAAAACGGATACAGAAAAGAGGGTATACAGGTATTTAAAGGCCGTATACAATTAGAACAGCAATTACCGGTCGATGGTCTTTCAATAAAAGGAATTGCTTCATATGACAAAACAATTACCGATAAAAAGAATTGGTCCTTTATAAAGACACCCTTTTATTCACTAATGGGAGACGGTAGTTTTGCGGAACAACCAAGCGGAGCCGACGCAGCTTCCTCACTATACCAAGACCATAACGATTATCAATCCATTACCCTTGAAACACATTTAAATTACACCAAAACGATTGGGAAAAGTAATGTGTCAGGGTTGGTTTTGTACACGCAAACAAAGGAGAAATGGGATTTCACTAGTGCTTTTAGGGATGGCTATACTTTAGCTATTGACGAAATTGACTTTGGAGGTACGGCCAATAGAAACAATAGGGGCTATTCCGGCACCAGTGGTAGGCAAGGTGTTGTCGGTAGGGTTAACTGGTCTTATAATGACAAGTATATACTTGAAGGAAGCTTTCGTGCCGACGGATCTGAACAATTTGCTCCCGGAAAAAGGTGGGGTTTTTTTCCTTCGGGTTCTGTAGCTTATGTACTTTCAAAAGAGTCCTTTTTAGAGAATTCGTCAACAGTGGATTTATTGAAACTTAGAGGGTCTTTCGGTGTTTTGGGGAATGACCGTATTGGGGGACAACGATTTCTTTACTTACAATCCTATAATGTGAATGGAACCGCGGTTTTCGGAAATTCAGATGTGCAGCAAGCCATTATTGAAGGTAATTTGGCAAACCCCAATGTTACATGGGAAACAGTTAAAAAGCTTAATATTGGTTTGGATGCAATACTTTGGAACGGGTCATTATCCCTAAATTTGGATTACTTTTCCGATAAAAGAAGTGATATTCTAGGTTCAAGAAATCTTACTGTTCCCGGTCTTTTGGGAGTAGGGTTGCCAGTTGAAAATTTAGCGAAAGTAAATAATAGTGGATTTGAAGTGGAGTTGGGTCATTTAAATCGAATTAATGAAGATTGGCGTTACTCAATGAATGCTAACTTAACCTATGCTAAAAATAAGGTCATATTTATTGATGAACCTGAAACGGACAATGCCAACATTAGAAGAACTGGGCTGCCACTGGGAACCCAATTTGGATTACGTGCTCTAGGTCTATTTCAATCACAGGAAGAAGTAGATAATGCTCCAACACATTTTGCCGATACCGCTCCTGGGGATATACGTTATGATGATATCAATGGACCAGATGGAGTTCCTGATGGTAAAATAGACGATTTTGATCGGACGGCAATTGGTGTTTCCAATACTCCGGAAATTATTTTTGGATACAGGGGTAATCTTCAGTACAGGGATTTTGAATTTTCATTCCTATTACAGGGCGCTACCAATGTAGACCAATATTATAGTGGAGAGGCGGCATGGCCTTTCTTCTTGGGTACATCGGGGGCCTATAAATCCAATTTGGACCGTTGGACCCCGACTAACACGAATGCAAGTGAACCTAGAGTTCTAATTGAAGCAACCAACAATCATAGGGGATCTTCTTTTTGGTTAAGGGACGCCTCATATATAAGGCTTAAAAATGTTGAGTTGGCCTACAATATACCAGTAGATAATTTTAGTAAAAAATTCATTACAGGAATACGCCTGTTTGTGAATGCAAATAATGTGGCAACTTGGTCCAAGATTAAAAACTTTGATCCGGAAAACAGTCAGGACAGGGGATGGGGGTATCCCCAATTAAGAATATGGAATGTTGGTTTAAATCTTAACTTTTAAAGAGGAGTATAATGAACGGAAAAATTAAAAATATAATACAGCTCGGATGTACGGTATTGTGTATCACAATGTTCTTTAGTTGTGAAAAGGACATTCTTAATCAAGTTCCTAAAGATTCACTTACAGAAGAATTGGTATGGACGGATCCACAAGGCGCCACACAGTTCGTAAATGCAATCTATGGGGGGATGCCCTCTGGATTTGACCGCAATTATGATGGGTGGGCTAAAGGTCTCTATTTATTGGATGGAACCACGGATGATGGAGATGTTAGTATGGGGTGGACACATTCCAATCAGTTGCAAAGTGGGGATTTTTTACCAAGTAATGTGCCTTGGGGACAAACATGGGCCGACTATTATAACCTAATTAGAAAGGCTAATTCTGCTATAGAAAACTTGGATAGACTGGAGGATGAAGCACTTCGCAATAATTTAAAAGGAGAGGCTTATTTTTTAAGAGGGTTCATGTACCATGAGCTTTTAAGGCTCTATGGCATTAAATCCGAAGGAGGGGAGCCGACCGGGGTACCCCTTATAGACAGAAGTTTAACCCTTGAGGATAATTTTGAAATACCACGGGCAACTTATGATGAAATTGTTGATTTTATTGTTGGTGATTTAGACAATGCTGTGGCATTGCTTCCTAACAAAGGTGAAACAGATGCCGGTAGGGCAACGGTAGGCGCTGCCAATGCTCTTAAAAGTAGGGTGTTGCTTTATGCAGAACGTTGGTCTGATGCCGCAAATGCAGCTAATGAAGTTATAGGTACGGAGTATAGCCTTTACCCGGATTATAAAACAATATTTCTCACCAAAAATAATGATGAAATTATTTATGCCAAAAAATTCCAATATCCAGATAAACACCATCAAAGCAATGCAGGGGGAACCCAAGGAGCTGGTTGGGATGTTTATAACACTCCCAACACGTTTAAAGGAACCAGTGATGGAGGTTGGGGAGGTAATTTACCCACTCAAAATTTTGTCGATGCATATGATATGGTGAATGGGGAACCACAGGCCACATCTTCTTTATTTGATCCCAATAACCCTTTTGAAAATTTGGATCCAAGATTTGAGGCTACCGTGGTACACGATGGTGCAATGTTTAGGGGCCGAGAAATAGAGTTGTACGAGGGCGGCTTGGAAGGTAGCCCAGATGCTTTCATGAATACCGGCTATTTCCTTCGTAAATTTCACAATGAGGATTTGGTTATTTATTCCCAGTCAAGTGATCAAGATTGGATATTTATGAGGTATGCTGAGGTATTATTGAACTATGCCGAAGCCAAAAATGAGGCCTCAGGACCCGATCAGAGTGTTTATGATGCCATTAATTTAATTCGTGAAAGAGCAGGAATTCCTGGTCTTGAAGGCGGATTGGGGCAAAGTGAAATGCGTGAAAAAATAAGAAACGAAAGACGAATAGAACTTGCCTTTGAAGAACATAGGTTCTTTGATATAAGAAGATGGGGGATAGCGGAGAGTCTGTTAAATGGACCACTCTACGGTATGAGGATAGAAAAAGATGGAGACAACTATACGTATACTAAATTTGAATTTGAGACTAGAAGTTTTCCTTCTAAGCTTTATGTATTGCCTATTCCACAAAATGAGATAGATAAAAACCCTGCTGCAAAACAGATTTTGGGATGGTAATTTTTATTTTGAAAAGAGTAATAAAAAATAGCTACGGAAGTTTTTCGTAGCTATTTTTTATTTATTATAAAACATTAATAATGGGTCAGACCATTTAATGGTTTGAATTATCAATTCAATGACGCTATATGAAACAGATTTTAAAATATATGTCAATATGCTTTTATTCCATTTTTATATGTCTATTTGGTTGCATAAACAAAGAGGAGACTTTGTTTGAGTCCTTGGATGCCAGTGAGACCGGAATTGCATTTGTTAATGAGGTAGTCGAAACTGAAGAGCTGAATGTGATGCAGTATGAATACCTCTATAATGGAGGAGGTGTTGGTGTTGGTGATTTTAATAAAGATGGTTTAACAGATATTTACATGACCGGAAACGTTGTGGAAAATAAGTTATATCTTAATAAGGGAAGTTTCCAATTCGAGGATATTACCCAACTTTCGGGTGTTCAGGGAAAAAAAGGATGGAAAACTGGCACAAGCGTGGCCGATGTAAATGGAGATGGACTCCTGGATATTTATGTTTGCTATTCCGGATTGGAGACAGAGGAGGGGCGGGCCAATCAATTGTTTATCAATAAAGGAAATGGGGCAAATAAGGTACCCAAATTTGTAGATGAAGCTGCAGCGTACGGTCTTGATGCAAAAGGTAGCTATAGTACACAGGCTGTTTTTTTTGATTATGATTTGGACGGGGATTTGGATATGTTTCTGTTGAACCATTCCAAAACATTCTACTCCCCATTTTATAATAGTACGAAGCTGCGAAATACCAGGCATCCTTTTTTTGGGAATTCTTTGTACAGAAATGATGGTAATAATTTTGTGGATGTTAGTGAAAGTGCCGGTATCTATGGCAGTGGACTAAACTTTGGATTGGGTGTGTCTATAAGCGATTTTAATCAAGATGGTTGGCCAGATATTTATGTGTCCAATGATTATGACGAACAAGATTTTTTATATATAAATAAAGGAGACGGAACTTTTTTGGATTCAAGTAAGAAGTCTTTTGGGCATATTTCAAAATTTTCAATGGGAAATGACGCGGCCGACCTGAATAATGATGGATTCATGGATCTAGTTACATTGGATATGCTCCCGGAAGATAATTACAGACAAAAAATACTAAAGGGTTCTGATGATTATGATCGTTATCAATTGGCTGTGGACAGTAGTTATCACAAACAACAGATGCGCAATATGTTACAATTGGGCCAGGGGCTGGATGATAATAAGCTGCCGATATTTAGCGAGATAGGGCAGATGTCGGGAATTTCTAACACAGACTGGAGTTGGTCATCATTAATAGCTGATTTTGACAATGATGGTAAAAAAGATTTATTTGTAACCAATGGCTATCTGCGCGACTATACCAATAAAGACTTTATGATGTTTGAAGTCAATGAAGCTATTGCAAAGGCAAGCGCCCAGGGAAAGAATTTGTTTGATGACAAGGGCAAGAAAGAATTCTCCAAGATTATTTACGAATTGGTAAAAAAAATGCCTTCAACAAAAATTCCAAATTACATGTTCAGAAATCGAGGAGACCTTACTTTTGAGAATGTTTCGGACGAGTGGGGTTTTTCAAATCCTAATGTTTCAACAGGGGCTGCATATGTTGACTTAGACAATGATGGTGATCTTGACTTGCTGGTCAGTAATACGAATGAGCCTTTGGGTGTTTACAGAAATACTGTGCAAAAGCAGGAGAACAATTTTGTGAAAATAAGATTAAAAGGAACTAATAAAAATACTTTTGGTATTGGCACTAAGGTTTGGGTTAAAACCGATTCTTTGATTCAGTTCCTTGAAAACTATCCCGTTAGAGGTTATCAGTCATCAATAGATCCAGTGTTATTTTGTGGATTGGGAAAATCGAAAAAGGTAAATATCAAAATTCAATGGCCGGATGGGCGCATAACTGAGGACCAGGATATCAAAATTAATACTTTATTGGAATATGATCAGTTAGCTTCAAAACCTGTTGATGATAAGCTTAACACGGGTAAGGATAGGTTATTTACGGATGTTACTGATTCCATTGGAATTAAATTTGTACATCATGAAAACACTTTTGTTGAATTTAAGGTAGACAGGTTGGCGCTAAAACAAAGTTCTATGTCCGGGCCCAAGATGTTAGTTTCAGATGTAAATAATGATGGTTTGGATGATTTGTTTATCGGAGGGGCATCTGGACAATGTGATGAATTATTCATATCCCAAGTTGATGGAGGGTTTGCTCAATCTACTTTGGATTGTAAAGGGAAATTTAAAAAAGTGGAATCAGTAGGTTCTGTTTTCTTTGATGTGGACGGTGATGGAGATAAGGATTTATATATTGTTAGTGGGGGGAGTGAACTGCCACTGGGGTCGGAACAATTGATGGATAGACTTTATTTAAATGATGGCCATGGAAAGTTTACAAAGGCCCATGATCATGCTTTGCCGAAGGCCTTTTCCAATGGCAGTATAGTTGCATCGGGGGATTATGACGGCGATGGTGATGAGGATTTGTTTGTTGGAGGGGGAAGTATGCCAGGCAATTATCCAAACGCTGCCTTGGGAGGTATTTTAAGGAATGATACCGATCGTTCCACAGGGAATATCAAATTCTCACTTGCTACAGATGAGGTAAATCCGGAATTGAGGCAGCCAGGATTGATTACTGGTGCAATTTGGACGGATATTGATAATGACTCATGGCTAGACCTTGTGATGGTAGGGGAATGGATGCCAATCCGGATATTTATAAATAATAAGGGAAAATTATTGGAAAGGACTAAAGAGTTAAATCTTTCAAACACCAACGGACTTTGGCAAAGTATTGAAAGTGCAGATATGGATGGTGATGGGGATATGGATTTAATAGTTGGAAATATTGGGTTGAATATGCCATTTAAAGTTTCTCCAACCCAACCTTTGGAGGCCCATATTGGGGACTTTAGGGAAGATGGGGTATTGACCTCAGTGTTTAGTTCTTATATTCAGGGCAAGCGTTACCCTATTGCTTCACTAACTGAAATGCAAGATGCTTTTCCCTTATTGAAAAAGAAATTTCTTAAACATTCGCAATATGCTTCTGCTACCTTGGATGATATCTTTACACCCGATCAATTAAAAGGAACTAAGACTTTGAGAGTTAATAAACTGGAAAGTCTTTATTTAGAGAACAACGGAGGTAGTTTTCAAATTCGTCCTTTGCCCATAAATTCACAATTTTCATCGGTACTGGGAATTGTGGCAAATGATTTTACAGGTGACAATATAATGGATTTATTTTTGGCCGGAAATTTTTATCCGTTTAGAGTACAGCAAGGGCCTTCAGATGCGGGGAAAGGCCTTTTGTTGGAAGGAAATGGAAACGGTACATTCAATGTCATTGAGAATTGCAAATTAGGAGTTTTTGTAGAAGGAGATGTAAGGGATGCAAAAATGATGAAGCACAATAATAATGTCAATATTATTTTTTCAAAAAATAATGATAGTATTCAGGTGGTACGACTTGCAAAATAATCGAATGGCATATTATCATTGAAGGTAAGTTTGGTATTGAAAATTTTGTGGGATGGTTCTTTAAGATTCTAGAAGAGGGATATATTATTATTGGATAGTAAAAATTTGGGAATATCATTGATAAATAATTCCCAAAGAATCAACAAGTAGATCTACTTCCCAGATCATGGTAAATTTTTTTTAATATTAAATTTCAATTGTATTCCATTTTGTTGTAATAAAGTTGAGAGTGTTTTTTTACAGAAGAGTGTGAATTTCTTTATGGAATTATTACAAGTTGAGTTGTTAGTTTAGTTTTGAGTAGAAGGGCTCTGATATTTTGGAGCCTTTTTTTATATTTATGGAACATTAAGTTTTTGGGATTTGTTCATAATTCAACTATTTTAGTTGAATTATTGAAATTCATTTTTTTTTTGTCTTAAGAAACTACCATCCCATTCACCTCATCCAAAACATGGTTGGTAAAGCTTTTTAAATAGATTTCCGCTGTCCTTAAAGAATTATGCCCTAAGCCCTTATATTTCCATGAACTTGGCATTCTTGGCAGGAGTGACGGATGGTCTACGTAGTAAAATTCTCTTCAATGCCTGCATCTTTGGCAATGATCTTAAGGTTTTCGTTCATCCTTCTTCTTAGGGTTTTGTATTTTTCAAAGTGCTTTGTGTTAACATCATAGTTTGCAGGAAACAGATACCCTTCAGCTGATTTACTCTCGATGTAAAATTCAAATTAACAAACTAACACAATGATTTCAATTTCATTATAATATACTGCTGCGGAAATCTAGTAACTCTTCCACTCCAATCATTCCAATACCCCTACTTTCCTCCAGTCTATTATTTCCGTCTTCATTTTCCAGTTTTCTTCTACACCCTCCCGACCGTGGGAAAGCGCTAACTGAAAAAATAGCTTGACTTATCTTCTCCCTAACCATAAACATTCCTATCCATGGAAATGTTCCATAGCCTCCTCGTTGCACTTGAATGGATT
>TARA_R110000744_G_scaffold260293_3_pt1 | contig 27040 bp, 26 predicted proteins | sample TARA_R110000744 | Tara Oceans TARA_R110000744 (sample SAMEA4398083) | marine metagenome | biome: Polar Biome; feature: [DCM] deep chlorophyll maximum layer (ENVO:01000326); material: water (ENVO:00002006), including particulate matter (ENVO:01000060) such as... | depth 36 m | reverse complement strand
TTTGATCCAAAAAGTTTAGAAATTAAAAATGCTGACTTTTGGGAAGATCGTTTTAATAAGCAAAATAAAAAATAAATGTTATTTACTGTAAAAAAACGCCCGCAAGGGCGTTTTTTTTAGGTAAAATAAAGCATCGAAAAAGAGGTGAAAAAATGGCCGTTATAAATTGCCCGAGTTGTAAGAAAAAAATTTCAGATAAAGCAAAAACCTGTGAACATTGCCAACTTGATTTAAGCGCAATAGACGCAGATAAAATAGCGAGTTTAAAGCGTGTAAATGCCGTTAAAAAGTCGCAACAATTAATGACTCATTCATTTATCGCCATGTTACTATTTTGTGGTGGTTTCCTATTTCTGTATTGGCAAGACGCTCAACCAGGCACTTGGCAATATGTTGCTGCCATCACGAGTACCATTTTAGGATTTATTCTTTATATTATTACTCGAGTTAGGCTTATATTAACAAAGCGTAGCGAATCGTAATTAAACTTATTTAAAAGAGATGTTCATGGATATCATTCAGTTAGTCGACAATATGTCAGAAGAAATGTATTTGCGCTTAAAATGTGCCGCTGAAACTGGCAAATGGCCAGAAGGTACAGTTGTTGCTAAAGAACAGCAATTAAGTGCTTTACAAATTACCATGGCTTATCAATCTAAACATTTAAACTCAGATCAAACCCTTTCTATAAGCCCTAAAGGTGAGATGATCATAAAAACAAAACGCGAACTACGTTCAGACTTCCCTTCAGCGCTCGACAATAACGACATTGCTAGGTTTTCAGATATATGATTTTTTCTAAATTTTTAAAAAAGAAATGGCAACATAAAGATAGTACGGTTCGCGTTGAAGCAATAAACACTAGCTTATCAATTGCTGAACCAGAACAACGTGAAATTATTCTAGAGCTTGCTAGAACAGACGACAGTGAAAATGTTCGACGCGCTGCGTTAATAAAACTCGATAACTTTCAATCTTGGTTAACCCATAGCCAAGAAAATACAATGATAAAAGTAAAACAATATGCGATAAAAAAAGTAGCCGCTATTTTAACTGACCAAGATGCTATTAACCTTTCGGAGCAAGACAAGCTTACTTATATTGCAAATTATAATGATTATAGCTTTTATGAACATTGGTTAAAACTAACCGAAAACCCCAATTTAATTATCGCGTTATTTGAAAAGTTGGCGACTAAAAATCAACTAAGTGATACTAGCAAGCAGTCATTAAAGCCTGGTTTATTGATTAACCTTTTTGGCCAAAAGCAAAACGTTCAGGTTCAAGAATACATTATTGATAAAGTTGATGATGTAGATACTCTAGAAAAACTGAAGAAGAAATCACAGCAAGCTGAAATAACACAGCAGTTGACTGAAAAAATTGCCCAATTGCAGCTTGCTATCGATCAACCCATTGCATTGCGTAAAAAAGTCAATTTGGTTTTAGCTAAATTACAAGCCTTAAAAGATCAATACGAGTACAAAGTATATCTTGAAAAAAGAGCATTACTTAACCAAGAGTGGCAAGCACTAGTCGCTGATTTTTCTTGTTTTGAACCGCTAGAAATTTCTGTGTTTACCGATAAACAAGCCACGATAGTTACACAACTTGATAAACTTTTTGCCGCTAAAGCTGAGCAGCATGCTCAAGCTGAAATTTCTCGTGAGCTTATTGAGAAAAAACAACAGGCGCGTATTCATTTTGATAAAACCTTAGCAATTATAGATCAAACCTTAACGACTAGCATTTTTGAAAATGATGAAATTGAAGAACAACAATATCAAACGCTATTTGATAAATTAACCAGTGAAATTATTGCCTCTGCGTTAACTAAAGATGAGCAGAACGAATTTATTGCTAAAATTTGTCAACAACAGAAAAAACTGCAGCAATTACCTGAAATTGCACAGTCGGTTAGTGATGCAACGCATTTGATTTCGAAAGTATCACAACTAGCAATGCCCACGACTATTTTAGAAATGAATGAGCGACTGCCTGTTTATCAAGCGTGGTTAACAGATTGGAAAAATGCTGAGAAAAATTCATCAGGGACTTTACCTGATTCTATTAAAAACGCGGCCGCTGAAATTCAGCGTAACTGGCGTCAAGCAATAAAGCCTTTACAGCAAGCACAAAAACAAGAGTTTTCAGTTACCCAGAAAAAACTACATGATGTCAGAAGATTAATTGCTGCTGGTAAATATAATGCCGCATTCGGTGTATTTAAAAAGGCTAAACAATTATTTAATGCTTTGTCAGATCAACAGCAATATCGTATCCAAAAAGATTATGATTCACTCAGTGAAAAAATTGCAGATCTTGCTGACTGGGAACACTACATCGCAACACCTCGCAAGCAACAATTATTAGCAGATATTAAAGCGATAGTAGAAACGCCACTTGATAATCCGAATGAACAAGCAGAAAAAGTTAAACAATATCGTAAAATTTGGAACAGTTTAGGTCATGCAGATGACGACGCTGAACAAAATTTAAATACTGAGTTTAATAAATTATGTGAAACTGCATTTACCCCTTGTAGATTATTTTTTGCCGAGCAAGAAAAAATAAGAGCGCAGCATTTAATTACACGCCAATCATTTGTTGAACAGGCAAAGTTACTCGCTGAGCAATTAATAACGTCGAAAGAAAATGCCAACGAAACTTCAGCAGTAGATTTTAAAAATTTAGAAACTGAACTAAACCAGTTAATAAAACAATGGCAAAATGCTGGCCAGGTAGATCGTGCCGTTTATCAAGAAATTAACCAGCAATTTAATTTAGTTTTACAGCCAATAAAGTCTGCGATTAAATTATTTCATCAGGAAAATAAATCATTAAAGCAACAACTTATTTTAAACGCAGAAAAATTACTCGCTGAAGACGATATTTTTGCCGCAGTTAATCAAGTTAAGTCACTGCAAATACAGTGGCGTAATACAGGTTATGCTGGTCCAAAAATAGAAAATAAACTTTGGCAAAGTTTTCGAAAAATTAATGATAATATTTTTGCTAAACGAGATCAAAAAAGTTTACTAGAAAAGTCAGCTACAACAGCTAAGGCAGCTGAATTAGAAAGCACGCTAACTAATCTTATAGCTGAATTTTCGCAAGTAACAGAATTAAACGAACTGCAAAATTTTGAACAAGCACTGCAGTCATTACATAGTGATGTTGCACAACAAAAGCCTAAAATGGTAAACCTTGAAAAACAAATTTCCGCTAAAGAAAAATCGATAGCTAAAAAAATTGTTGATTTTAAATACGCGAATGAAAAACGTCAGTGGGGCTATTTATTTTCGATACTTGAAGAAAGTATAAGTAATGATAAAAGTTTTACTGAGCACAACGATTATTTACATCTAACAGCATTTTGGCAGAAAAAATTAAAAGAACTAGCGAATAACGTAACACATTTCAATAGAGAAGATGCGACCCTAGAGCTTGAAATTTTATCTGGCATACCTTCGCCGAGTGAATTACAACAACGCCGCATGAAAGTGCAAGTTAACTTGATGCAAGCACAAATGTCTTCAGGCGCAACAATTGATTTACCGGATAAATTTGCTCAATGGTTAATGTTAGGAAAGCTTGGACAACATGATTTAGTGTTATTAGAAAGAATAAAGCCTATTTTTCAATAAATAGAAAACTATCAGCTGTCAATTAAAAACTGATAGCTGATAGCTTAAAACTGATAGTGATAACTTAACTTAATTCACCACGTAAACTTACTTCGAGTAATTGGCAAATTTTTTCATGGCTATATTTTTTACTAAGTAGGTAATGTAATTTTGTTAACGTAGCTTCTAAGGTCATATCATGACCACTAATAACGCCGATGTTACTCAATGCGTTGCCCGTTGCATACCCTTTCATATTGACAGTACCTTTAATGCACTGACTGCAATTTACAATCACTATTCCCGCTTCATTGGCTTGTTTTAAACAATCTAACATAGCCTGATCTTGCGGAGCATTTCCCACCCCGTAACTGCGAATAATTAACGCTTTTACCGGTTGTTTAATGATATTTTTAATCAGCTCTACTGATATGCCGGGATATAAGTGCACAACTCCAATGGGCTGTGGTGTAATTTGTGCCAATTTTAACGGCTGAGATACAGGCTCGGATATTTTTCCTTCAATTAACTTAATGTTAATACCCGCTTCTAATAAAGGTGGTAAATTTGGTGAGTCAAAGGCATTAAACCCATCAGCATAAGCCTTTATACTTCGGTTTCCTCGAAATAGCTTATTATTAAAATATAAACCAACTTCATTTATAGGGTAGTTAGCTGCAATATAGAGTGAGTTGAGTAAGTTTTCTTGTCCGTCAGAACGTAATTGACTTAACGGTATTTGTGAACCTGTAACAATGACGGGTTTGCTTAAATTTTCTAACATAAATGAAAGCGCAGAGCTGGTGTAAGCCATAGTGTCTGTACCATGTAGCACTACAAATCCATCATAATCATCATAATGTTGCTTAATATCATTCGCAATATGTTGCCAGTCAGCGGGTGACATATTCGATGAGTCAATTAATGGATGATATTCATTAATGGTAAATTCTGGCATTTCTTCACGATGAAAATCGGGCATTTTCATTATAGCGTCAGTTAAATGTTGCTTCTGTGGAATATAACCATTTTCGCTGGGTTTCATACCAATTGTACCACCGGTATAAGCGATATATATGCGTTTTCTCATAGCTGAAGTCTTAATGTAAAATTGGCATAAATATAAATGCCAAAGTATAAATTTAATTGTTCAGGATTGTAACACACAGGGTTAATAGACTTTGTAGAAAAAGCGAGCTATCTGTCAAATAAAAGCCCCGATAATTCGAGGCTTTAGTTTAGATAAAATTAGTTAATACCTGAAGTTATTCGACTTCACAAGCCAAGCAAAATGAATAGATTCCCTGAGGATCATTTAATTGTGCTAATTGTTTAAGCTCTAGTGATAATTGACTAATCATTTTAGTGATACTGTTTCCACTATATTCAGTGTTGGATTGTTCACCAAGCATGATAGATGCTTGGCCAAACAAGCTTTGTAAGAATAACGCACGTGGGCTTTTTTCTTTTTCAATTAATAAGGTATCGTAACTTTCTATGTTTGCCAGTTCAGCTGCAGCTTCAATTGCGTTTTCAATATTACCCAAAGCGTCGACTAAACCAAGTTCTAATGCTTTTGAACCTGACCAGACACGGCCCTGAGCAATTGCATCAACTTGTTCGGTTGTCATATCTCGATTATTGGCCACAAGTTCAATAAAGTCACGGTATCCGCGTTCAATATTTAATTGCACAATATTTGCCATACCAGGTGTTAATTCACGGGTTAAACCAAAGCCAGCAATATCTGTCGTACCAACACCATCGGTATGAATACCTAATTTACTTAACGTATTTTCAAAAGTCATGAAAAAACCAAATATACCAATTGAGCCGGTTATTGTCGTAGGAGAAGCATAAATTTTATCAGCTGATGCTGATATCCAGTAACCACCTGACGCAGCATAAGTTCCCATCGAGGCAACAACGGGTTTGCCAGCCGCTTTTAATAATTCAACTTCTTGGCGGATGACTTCAGAAGCGTATGCACTGCCGCCAGGACTATCAACACGAAGTACAACAGCTTTTACTGCATTGTTATCGCGGGCTTCGCGTAACAATGCTGCAGTAGAAGTACCACCGATTATGCCAGGTTTTTGATTACCATCTAAGATAGTGCCTTTGGCTACGATAACAGCCACTTTATCGGCGTTGATATTGTCAAAAGTAACTTTTGAATTGATAACCGTTAAATAATCATTAAAGCCTATGCTTTTAAAGCCATCATCGTCATCACTCCCAACGGTGTTGATTAGCTCATGTCTGATCTGTTCCCTTGTTTTTAATGCATCGACCCAGTTATTTGCTAAAGCATACTCAGCAACATTCCCATTGGCTGCTTTTAATTTTGTGATTAATACATCAATGTCTTCATCAAAATTACTGACTGCAAAGTTACGTTGCTGGGCAACATCTATTTTGTATTGTTGCCATAAATCGGTAAGCCATAATTGGTTAGCCTCTTTAGCTGCATCTGACATATTGTCGCGTATATAAGGCTCAACGGCTGATTTATAAGTACCAACACGAAAAACGTGTTGGCTGATTGAAAGTTTTTCCAATGCAGATTTGAAATAGAGTTGATAACGACCGTAACCGTCTAACAGCATCCAACCTTTCGGATTTAGCCAAACTTCATCAGCATAACTTGCCAGGTAATATTGGTTTTGGCTATATTGCTCACCAACTGCAATTATTTTTTTACCACTGTTTTTAAATTCAGTGAGTGCCTTGGCTATATCACGTAACTTGGTAATACCTGAGCCCTGCATGTTTTTTAAATCCAACACCATCATACTGATACTGTCATCATTTTCTGCATGTTTGATCACTGATAGTATATCAGCCAGCAATACTTCAGGTGCAGTTTCAGGTTGTTCAAGCGCTTCACTGATGAACGCGTCCATTGGGTCTATCTCATGCTTTTGCTCGACAATATCACCACTTATATTTAATACAAGTGCTGAACCTGACTTAACAACAATACTTTTCTCACCAGTGCTAATAGCAATAATAAAAATAAATAGCACAGTAAAAAAGACTAAATTGATAATAATTTTTCGTGAAGTGTTGAGTAAACTAAATAAGCCTAAGGCTATTCTTGCTATGGTACTTTTACTTTCTTTCATAAGACGTTGTCTACAGGTTATTTTTGTTTTGATAGCTATATGCTACTGAAAATTGACGCGCTTAAATAGTCGTAAATGTAACTATTTTTGTCAGTATCGATAATTGAAAGTATTTATTAGCTCACACGTTCTACTATTTATATATTTAAGCTATTTTTAAAAGCTAATGTAAAAGCTAATGTAAAAGCTAATGTAAAAGCTGATGCAGATAAAGAAATAAATAGAACAAAGTTATATTAACTAATGACAAAAGATATTTAATCTATATGATAACAAACAGATAGCACCTATATTACTGAGGTTTTTGACTTGCAAAAACTCAGTAATATTGACAGCTATAGTCATCAGTTCGTTTTAGGCCCTAAGGATATTAAACTAAAGGAATTTACAATTTTATGAATGTATTAGAGTTTTTACATACTCGTCAATCTAATCCTCATTTGCACGGTAATACACCTGAACAGGGTATCATTGATAATATTCTCAAGGCGGGTATGCGCGTACCTGACCATGCAGGTCTAACACCTTGGCGATTTACCGTAGTGAAAGACGAGGGCTTAACCAAGTTAAGTAAGGCGTTTAAGTCAGCGACCATCAGTGACGGTGGTGATGAAGCTAAAATTGAAAAAGCGGCTAAAATGCCTTTTCGTGCGCCTTTAATTATTGTTATTAGTACCAAGTTTCACCAGCACGTGAAGGTGCCTAAGCAAGAACAGTTAATAGCGGCAGGGTGTGCAGTGCATGCGATGCAGATGGCAGCAACATGCTTAGATTTAGGTTCTGTTTGGCGTACAGGTGAAATGAGCTATCACCCATTAGTTAAAGAACGCTTAAACATTGAACTGCATGAGGAAATTGTGGGCTTCTTATATATTGGTGAAGTGTTAAAAGAGTTACCATTGAAAAATAGCAAATCGCACGAAGAATACGTCAGTTATTTTTAACTGACAAAACACGAGTAACTATTTTTAAAATTTGACTTTACCCGTTTATATTGAAAAATTTTCACTTAATAAAAAACCCTCAACGGAGGGTTTTTTATTTTATGTGATTCTTATTTAGCTTTACGCTAATTTAGAATGCGGCATTATTTGGTGTTCTTGGGAAAGGGATCACGTCACGAACATTTTGCATGCCAGTTGCATAAGCAACTAAACGTTCAAAACCTAAACCAAAACCTGAATGAGGAACAGTGCCGTAACGGCGTAAATCACGATACCAACTGTAATCTGCAGGATCTAAATTCATTTCTGCTAAACGCTTGTCTAGAACATCTAAACGCTCTTCACGTTGACTACCACCAATAATTTCGCCAATACCCGGTGCTAAAATGTCCATAGCGGCAACGGTTTTACCGTCGTCGTTTAAACGCATGTAGAAAGATTTAATATCTTTCGGATAATTTTGTAAAACTACAGGGCCGTTGAAATGCTCTTCAGCTAAGTATCGTTCATGCTCTGAGTTTAAATCTACACCCCAAGCCACTTTGTTTTCAAACTTTTTACCACAGTTTTCTAAAATAGTGATCGCGTCTGTGTAGTCTAAACGCACAAAGTCGTTGTTGATCACAGAGTTTAATCTATCTACAACCGTTTTATCGACACGCTGTTGGAAGAATGCCATGTCATCAGCACGCTCATCAAGCACGGCTTGAAAAACATACTTTAACATTTCTTCAGCAAGATCCGCAGCATCAGAAAGATCGGCGAAAGCAATTTCCGGTTCAATCATCCAAAACTCTGCTAAATGGCGCGTGGTATTTGAATTTTCAGCACGGAAGGTCGGGCCAAAGGTATACACTTTAGAAAGGGCACAACAATAAGTTTCAACATTCAATTGACCAGAAACCGTTAAAAATGTTTCTTTACCAAAAAAATCTTGGCCATAGTCAACCTTGCCTTGGTCGTTTAACGGTAAGTTTTCCATATCAAGGGTACTAACACGGAACATTTCGCCCGCACCTTCACAGTCACTACCAGTAATTAACGGTGTAGATATCCAAAAGTAGCCTTTGCTGTGCAGAAAACGATGTACTGCTTGAGCCAAGGTATTACGAACACGAGTTACTGCACCGCCAATGTTAGTGCGAGGACGCAAATGTGCTTGTTCACGTAAAAATTCGATACTATGGCGTTTAGCTGCCATTGGGTATGTGTCAGGGTCTTCAACAAAGCCTAATACTTCTACTTGTTCTGCTTGTAACTCAAATGACTGACCTTTACCAGGCGATTCAACTAAAATACCGGTAACTTTTACGGCAGCACCTGTCGTAAGTTTTAATATATCAGTCTGGTAATTATCCAAGTTGTTCGGAGCAATTGCTTGAATAGCGTCGAAACATGAACCGTCATGAACCGCTAAAAATGAAATACCTGCTTTAGAATCACGACGTGTGCGGATCCAACCATGGATAGTAATTGATTCATTAACAGGATATTTTCCTGCCAAGATATCAGTAATTGCAATGACTGACATTTAAACCTCTTTTTTGTCAAAAATGTTCTCTAATTTTAAGGATTGTTATGTTACCTTGCTTGTAAGGTTTAACAAGTAAAAATTGCTAAATCTTGTCTTTATAAAAAGAAAAAATACAATTAGAGATAAAAGGCGGTAAGAAGTATGAAAAATACGAGAAAAGAGCGTAGGAATACTGCTGATTTATGGACTTATTTGTTAAGGGTTTTAGCTATTGTTGGTTGGGGGTTGTTCGTTTTTGCTTTAATTGTGTCTTATTATGCTGCGCCAGAGTCTGATTACGGGCTATTACGTTACCATGATATTGAAATTAGAAAATTTTGGCTGACACCATTAACCGGTTATTTGTATATAGTGTTATGGCTTAGCGCATTAAGTAGCTATTTTTGTTTAATACTTGATAAATACCGTAGTCGCCGAAAAAGTGATAGTAAGCATTTTAATATATTATTATTGCTTGTGATCACCATCTCATGGGTCAGCTTTATATTGGTTCAAATTTCAGAAACTAAAATTGTTTAATCGCCAGACTCTAAGATACAGCACAAAAAAACAAGGTGATAAATGCAAAGAGTTTAATTACGCTTAAAACAATTATCCTCTGCTAATACGGTACTTATCGCCTTTATCAGTAAATTCAGTTGCACTTTATTACTGATAAATGGCGGCATAATATAGATAAGTTTACCAAAAGGGCGTATCCATACGCCTAATTCTACGAAGCGCTTCTGTATTACTGCCATCTCAACATTCTCAGTTGCTTCAACGACACCAATCCCACCTAACACTCTTATATCAGCGACTCTTGGGTGATCTTTTAATGGCATTAATTCATCTTTGAAAATGCATTCAATATCAGCTATTTGTTTTTGCCATTCATTACGTTTTAATATCTTTAAACTAGCATTTGCAACTGCACAGGCTAGCGGGTTGCCCATAAATGTCGGACCATGCATGAAGCAACCAGCTTCGCCATTACTAATTGAATTAGCGACTTCGTCAGTACACAAAGTTGCTGCTAGTGTCATATAGCCACCGGTCAAGGTTTTACCTAAACAGATAATGTCAGGACTTATATTTGCCCATTCGCAGGCAAATAGCTTGCCGGTTCGTCCAAGACCTGTTGCTATTTCATCGGCAATCAACAAAACGTTATATTGGTTACAGAGTTCACGGCAGGCTTTTAAATAATTAGGGTGATACAAGCGCATGCCTCCAGCACCTTGTACTATTGGCTCAATAATAAATGCGGCTATCTCATGATGATGTTTTGCGAACATTGCCGATAATTCAACAACGTCAGAAGCATCCCATGCTTGATCAAAAGCCGTTTTTGGCGCTGGGGCGAATAAATTTTTCATTAACACAGGCTCAAACAGCTGATGCATGCCATTAACTGGGTCACATACCGACATAGCAGCAAAAGTATCACCGTGATATCCATTTCTAACGGTCAGTATCTTATGCTTTTCAGGCTTATTCTTACTGTGCCAGTACTGTATCGACATTTTTAACGCGACCTCTACCGATACCGAACCGCTGTCACTTAAAAACACTTTATTTAAGCCTTTTGGCGTCAGTTCAATCAAGGTTTGGGCTAAAGTTATAGCTGGTTCGTGCGTTAAGCCACCAAACATTACATGCGCAAATTTTTCAGTTTGCTTTAATAACGCTTGATTTAATTCAGGGTGATTATAACCATGGAGTACAGACCACCACGATGACATGCCATCAACAAGTTTCTCGCCACTCGCCAAGTTAATGTGAACGCCATCGGCAGACTCTACCAAATAAGAAGGTATTGGCTTCGACATTGAAGTATAGGGGTGCCATACATGGTTTTTATCAAATTCGAGACTTTCTGTTTGTTTTTTGTTCATATGTAAGGTTTGTTCGAGTAAAATAGTTGACATCTTGCAGTTGACGCATAGACTACCCGTTAATAATGCCAGATGCAATTTCAATACGAGTGAATAATATGACACAGCAAACATCAGCAGTAAGTAATTCTAGGCCTACTACTGCCGCTAATAATATCAACCAAAGTAACAGTGAAGCTCGCCATAACTGGCAAGCAGAAGAAGTTAAAGCGTTGTTTGACATGCCATTTAATGACTTGATGTTTAAGGCGCAAGTTATTCACCGAGCAAATTTCAACCCTAATGAAGTGCAGGTCAGTACTTTATTATCGATTAAAACTGGTGCATGCCCTGAAGATTGTAAATACTGCTCGCAAAGCTCTCGCTATAAAACTGACATAGATAAAGAACGTTTAATGGAAGTACAAAAAGTACTTGAAGCAGCACAAGTAGCAAAAGATCAAGGTTCAACACGTTTTTGTATGGGTGCTGGGTGGCGTAATCCTAAGGCAAGAGATATGCCTGCAGTGGTTGAAATGGTTAAAGGTGTTAAAGCTCTAGGGCTAGAAACTTGTATGACATTGGGTATGTTATCTGCGGATCAAGCGGATGAACTCCAAGGTGCCGGTTTAGACTATTACAATCATAATTTAGATACTTCACCTGAGCATTATAATCAAATTATCACCACACGTACTTATCAAGACCGCTTAGACACTTTAACCAATGTGCGAAGTTCAGGTATGAAGGTATGTAGTGGCGGTATTGTTGGTTTAGGTGAAGAAAGTAAAGACCGAGCGTCATTGTTAGCACAACTCGCCAATCTTTCACCACAACCAGAAAGTGTGCCGATCAATATGTTGGTTAAAATTGAAGGTACGCCGCTTTCTGACGTTGCAGATTTAGATCATTTTGAATTTATTCGCTGTATTGCGGTTGCACGTATTATGATGCCAAAAAGCCATGTACGTTTATCTGCCGGGCGTGACGCCATGAATGAACAGATGCAAGCTATGTGCTTTTTAGCCGGTGCCAACTCAATATTTTACGGTTGTAAGTTGTTGACCACAGGCAATCCTGAAGCGAATAAAGATATGATGTTGTTTGATCGTTTAGGTATTAATACTGAAACTATTGCAACTTCAGAAATAGACGAAGCAAAAATTAAAACGGCTGTTGTTGATCAACAAAATAGTGATTTATTTTATAACGCCGTAAATTAATCTTTATGGCGTTTGATTTTTTATCTGCAAATATTGCACAACAAAAACAGCGCGCACGTTATCGTGTGCGCCAATGTGTTGCTGAGCAAAATGGCCGTTATGTTAAAATTGATGATAAAAGTTACTTAAACTTTTCCTCAAACGACTATCTCGGTTTAAATCATCATCCAGAAATTAACCAAGCTTTGATAGCAGGGGCTGATCGATTCGGCACTTGTGCTAGCGGCTCTAGCTTAATTACTGGTTATTCGTATGCACATCAAGCGTTGGAAAATGACATTTGTGATTGGCTAAACAAGCCTAAATGTTTGTTATTTGCTAGCGGATTTTCAGCCAATAACGCGCTAATGCATGCTTTAGGGCATGAGAGCTGCCAACTTTATTTAGATAAACTCAGTCACGCGTCATTAATAGATGGGGCTTTATCAAGTAATGCTAAAGTAAAACGCTTTTTACATAACGATACTGCACAACTACAACGATTATTAACACAAAGCCAACAAGCAGCCATTAAAGAGGGTAACGAGCTAAACAAAGTTATCGTCTCTGAAGGTGTTTTTAGTATGGACGGCGATCAGGCCGACGTAGAACAATTATCTAAAATAGCACAACAACACCAAGCCTTATTATATTTAGATGACGCGCACAGTATCGGTGTTGTAGGTAATAAAGGTGAAGGAAGTAGCAGTGTTGCAGATGTGGACGTTATAATGGCAACGTTTGGCAAAAGTATTGCCACTAGCGGAGCTTTTGTTACTTGTGATGAATTACTCGCTGATTATTTAGTTAATTTTTCACGGCATTATATCTATTCCACAGCAATTTCTCCGGCATTAGCTTGGGCAACAAAAAAGAGCATTGAAATCATTCAACGTGAACATTGGCGACGTGAAAAAATTACAGAATTGAGTCAATTACTTGCTTCAAAACTCAGCAATAAAGTACAATTAATTAAAAATGCATCTTCAATTCATGCCATCGTTATTGGTGATGAAGTTGCGACACTTGCTGTGTGTCAAAAATTACGAGATAAGGGTATTTGGCTCAGCGCCATCCGTCCTCCTACTGTCCCAAATAATAGTTCGAGGTTACGCGTAACCGTAACGTCGAAACATGAAAGTAAAGATATCAATTACTTAGCTAATTGTATCAATGAGGTTATAGCATAATGTCTGTAAAGACTAACCGTTTTAAGATAGCGAGATCATTTGGCTCAGCTAGTACTTCTTATGACATTTCAGCGCGTTTACAACGTTACTGTGGCAAGCATTTAATGCCTTGGTTACCTAATCGCAATGATTTAACCGCGTTAGATTTGGGTGCGGGTACTGGCTTTTTCACAGAGCTTTTAGCAAGTCGTTATCAGCATGTTATTGGCTTAGATATATCGAAAAAAATGTTAAATTTTTCTAAAGAAAACCGTAATCAAAGTATTCATTGGCTTGAAGCCGACGCGTATAAAATTCCATTACAAGATAACAGTATCGATTTGGTTTATTCCAATCTTATGATCCAATGGTGCGATCCGCTAGATTTAGTGCTAAATGAGGTAATGCGGGTATTAAAACCCGGAGGCCTGTTTGTTTTTAGTACCTTAATTGATGGGACTTTATTTGAATTAAAATCTGCTTGGGCACAAGTTGATAATGACCAACACGTGATTGACTTTAAAGCAGAAAGTGACATTAGACCTTTATTTGATGGCACTGATCGAAAATTATTAAATGCTAAACAACAAGATATTGTTTTAGAGTATGAAAATGTTTTACATTTAGCCCATGAACTGAAAAGCCTGGGTGCCAATCATGTACCTAAAAAGCAGGCTAAAGGTCTTGCGGGTAAAGATAAATGGCAAAAAATGACTAAAAGCTATCAAGACTTTATAGAGCCAAGTGGAATATATCCAGCCACTTATAAAGCTTTTTCTGGTCTTGTTGTGAAGTTAAACAATTAAGCTTTTAAAGTTTAATTGTTGCAAAATTCGTTACTAATTTAAAGAGTTAGCTGTTATGTTGAAATTATTTATCACCGCCACCGACACAGATGCGGGAAAAACTTACGCCGCTCAAGCACTTGCCCATGCTTTTGTTAGTAACAATAATAAAGTTGCGGTATATAAGCCAATTTCTGCTGGCTGCGAACGCATTAATCATGATCTAGTGAATGAAGATGCCTTGTTATTACTAGCGCAATCTAATTGCCAGCAAACCATTACTCAAGTTAACCCCATCACTTTTGAACAACCTATTGCACCACATATAGCTGCAGCTCAGTTAAAACAAGAAATAAGCTTAACTGATATTCAAGAAGGTTATGAAAGAATTACAGCTTTAGAGACAGACATTGTGATTTGTGAAGGTGCCGGTGGTTGGCGCTTACCGCTTGGGCAAGGGAAGTTTTTATCAGAGTTTGTTCAAGCAAGCCACCAAGATGTCATCCTTGTCGTTAATATGAAGCTAGGTTGTTTGAACCATGCAGTATTAACTTATCAGTCTATTATAGCTGATGGTTTGAATTGTTTAGGCTGGATAGCTAATTGCCAAGAAGATATGCCATATTTAGCAGAAAATATTAGTGAATTAACTGCGTTATTACCCATACCTAAATTGGCAGTTTTACCATTTGATAAAGATATTACTAAAGCGGCGAAGCGTATAGATATTTCGCTATTAACCTCGCTACTTTAATATAAAAACGGTTAGTCAAATTAATTTACAGTAGGTAGTCTAAGTTATCATTAGGGGTGATAACTGTCTTCTTACTCGCCTTAAATAAAAAGCCATTAGCTTCAGTTGTTATCTCAGGCAAACCAGAGGCGAGTTTAATGGTGTTTTGCATAATATCTAATGCCGTACCTTCAACAATCGCAACAATGGGTGTCGTCGGATTAAGCACCATAAACTCAGCCAAACGTTGTTCACGTGTTTCCCCATTATGGCCAGCAGGGTTGTGATCGGTATAATGAGGGTTCAGCTGAAAATCAACAAGTTGTAAGGCATTAAAGCTCAACGGTTCAATGATCGGCATATCATTAGTAGTACGAATAGAAAGCCCAGCAATATTTGATCCAGCACTCCAACCTATATAAGGTGTGCCTGTAGCTACTTTGTTCTGAATGGGCTTAATTAATTTATGTTGATATAACTGGTGTAATAAATGAAAAGTATTTCCACCGCCTACGGCTATTGCTTGCGCCGTATTAATTGCGATGATCGGGTCATCATATTGATGGATGCCTGTTACCTTAATACCTATATCGGCTAATGCGTTTTGAACCTTTACTGTGTAATCATCATAATTTAACGTTACTCCAGCATAGGGGATAAACAATAATTCAGTCACCCCCCCAAGTTTTGCTTTTATCATTGCTAAAGCATGCTGTAAATATTCTGTGTTACCAACACGAGAGCTGCTAAGTAATAGTAAGTTTGCATTTTCAATGGTCAATTGATTCACCTATATAAATTTTTTAATCTTTCTATTTTACCTGATTTATAAATAAAATTTTGAAAATAATTATTTGTTTTAATTTATAAAACTTCTTTTTAATTTACTAAATTCATATTTTCGTTCATGTCTATTTTGCTAACTCTGTTGAACATGCCATTGCGATAAAGCCAGAACGCGTTTTGTAATGTGAAGATTTAGCCACTCGATCATCAATTTGTTTTATCAATAACTCAGGTAAGGTTACGTTTATTTTATGACTTTTCCCCATATAGGGAACAATGTCAAAATCAAGCACTGCCCAAATTGGAGATACTGCATCAGACAGCAACATATGCTCCTCAATAGATTTTGCGTGTGGTACTTGTTCGCCATATTCAACTAATACTTTTAAGTGTGAAATCATAGCCTCATTTAGTAATAAAAATCCCTCATCCATTGTTGTAGCTTTCACCTGGCAACCCGGTAAATCAACAATTGAAAACTGATAATTATTTTCTTCATTATTACGTAAAACCAATACGGGATATTTCATCGTTATTCCTAAGTTCTGCAGTTAATTTAGTGTAACCCTAATAACTCCTTAAGTATATAGAGATATAACCCCAAGAGTTACTCATGTAATCCGCATTGCAACCCTGGTAACCCTTGATAGAGTTGTGATGATAACCCTTATAACTCTATGGTGTTTAAGAGTGACTATTCACTTACGTTTAAAAGCTATTTTAATAGGCTTTTAATTTATGATATTTTGTAATGTCGAATTTTAATTTTATTAGCGCTTAGAATGTAAATAGTTTTATTTATAGAGTTATTAGGTGTGTTTATGTGATTTTTTTATGTGATTTTTATTAGATTTGTAAACATAAATTTGCTGCATGAACTTGCATTATGTTTTGCGTAGCCAGGTTTTTATGCTAAAAAATGTGACTATTTAAGGACATAATTAAAATTTAATTTTTCATTATATTCTGATACACAGCTCGTTATGAGTGGATAGAAAAGAGTAACTATATAACGACTTTAGCGGAAATTATTAAATTAGATTAGTATTTTATATTAGTGTTTTGGTCTTTATGTAGCCAAAAGTTTAGAGCTAATCTTGAGCGAATTGATATCATAAAAGCTCAAACCCTACTGCAATAATTAGAGATTTTTAGACCATAGCAAACAATTTTACGTGGGTATTAAGCGGGGACTTTTCGATAGTCAGTAATCAACAATCGCTCAATTACCAATAATTTTCAAAACTAAAATGTCCAGCAGATCGTCTTAAGTGTTTTTGAAAACCTAATTCAAGTAATACATCTCTTGTGTCGTGAACCATTGCAGGGTTTCCACATAAATAGAAAAAGCTATTTTCTTTATCTGGCGTTAATTTAACTGCCTGCATTAGGCTACCATCTTTTAATAAGTCAGGAATTCGTCCAGACATTATATGCTGATGTTTCTCGCGTGAAACTATCGGCAGATAAGTAAGCTTACTATTATAATCTTGTTTAAATTTTTCAATTAAATCTTGATAGACTAATTCTTGACGGCTTCTCACAGCGTGGACTAAGATAACATTGTCGAATCGAGTTTGAGTTTCTATTTCAGCCAACATTGACAAAAATGGGCCAATGGCAGTGCCTGTTGAAAGTAACCAAAGGTTAGTCGCGGTTTGAGGAATTTCAGCCAGGGTCATGAAGCCACTCGGCTTTTCACCTACATAAATTTCATCACCTAGGTGTAGTTGCCCAAGTTTTGGACTTAAATCGCCATTTGGAACATCTATAATAAGAAATTCCATACAATTTGCGCCTAATTTATGATTTGGAGAGTTAACAAAGGAGTAAGCACGTCTAAGCCAGTTACCGTTTTCATCGGGCAGGGCCAATTTTGTAAACTGTCCCGCCACATAAGGACCAATTTCTGATTTTACCGTGATCGAAAACTCGTTGTCGGTCCATTGTTTATAATTAATAACTTCACCTTTGGCAAAACCATTGAGTTTTGTCATCATCGTGATCTCCTGATAGTTTAGTTACTATGAGTTATATAAGTAACTATAGAACTAACGCATTACTTTACATAGCATTCTTTATAATAAAGGAGTTTAAATTGAAGGTATACGGTGATAGTCAGTCGGGCAATTGCTATAAAGTGCAGTTAACTTGTGCTTTATTAAACATAGAATATCAATGGTTCCCGATCAATATTCTTAAAGATGACAATAAAAAAGCAAGCTTTCTAAATAAAAGTAATAACGGCAAGATACCACTTTTAGAATTAGATGATGGTCGCTGCTTAGTTGAGTCGAACGCTATTATTAATTATTTAGCGCATGGTAGCTATTTATTACCTAATGATGTATTTGCATTAGCCAAAGTACAACAATGGCAATTTTTTGAGCAATATAGTCACGAACCCTATATAGCTGTCGCTCGATTTATCTCAAAGTACCTTGGTTTACCTGAAAATAGGCGTGCTGAGTACGAGTCAAAACACTTAGGTGGCTATAAAGCACTTAAGGTGATGGAGCAGCAATTGCAGAAAAGTGATTATTTAACGGGTGATAAAATAACCACTGCCGATATAGCGTTATTTGCCTATACCCATGTTGCAGATGAGGGAGGGTTTGATTTATCACAATTTTCAGCCATAAGTCATTGGCTTGAAAGAATTAAAATGCAAGATAACTATCTTCCAATGCCTTTGTTGTAATGTCCAAGTATCATATAACTAATAGTATTTGTGCCGACTTTGATGAATTTACTGATAAAGTAAAACTAGCGGCGCAAATTTTTGTATTTTTACTTGTTTAAACCTGCATTAAGTAGTCCATTAAGTAACTTAATTTAAAGCTTGTTCTTTTTCACGTCATTAAGGTTAATTTCATAAGCGTTTCTGCCAATCCCGAGAAACTCTTCGTCAGTGAATACTATGTTATCGTTATCAAGAAAAGTAATCGCTTCTTTTTGTGTAACTATACCTAAGTCAATACGATATCTATCACCAGAAAAAAAGTCATCTCCTTGCCAATTTTCAAATAACCAAATACGTTGAGAATCCAACAATGCTAATCGTTTCTTGTTGGGACTTAAAGCGGCTGAAGTAATCCAACATAGCTTTACAGCGATAGTACATGTCTTAAATTTACTTATTTTTATGGCATCGTAATTGGCAGCATGATCACCAATTTTATATAAAGTGGTTATGCCGTTAAAAGGCACTGTTCTATTTTTAGTAAACAAATAAAGGTGCTTTTTATAAAAAACGAACGCTTCAACATCAAACTCCATTTCGTCAGCTTTAGGCGGAAAACTGGTATGTTCAGGGTATGTGAACTTAATAATTTCTGCTTGTGTTGTTTCACCTTTAATATCTATAGGGTTTTCAATTTTATAGATCGTCAGCCATTTACGAAGATTGTCATTGTTGCCAAAGTCGCCTAAAAAGAAGTGGCCAAAATCATCTTGTGTCATATCCTCCCAGTCAATATTCTTAGCATTAGTGACGGTAATTGACCGTTCAATATCACCTGACTTATTCAACTGATATAACTTTGCTTCATCACCGCTATCATTTATTGCCCAAAGCTTCATGCTTTTATCGAACTCAATGCCTGATATTTCGTTCAGTTGAGCATCAATGGTGGCATATTTGTTCTTATATAACTGATAGCTCGTAGTCGCTATGATTATAGCAACGGCAATAGCACTTCCGGTAAAAAATCCGGCGAGTGTTTTTTTCATAAATTTAAGGCCACCAAGAGTATAAAATTCAATAGTGCGCAGCATAGCAGGGAATAATAAATATTACTTGTCTCAAATTGTAAGTGAAAACTTAAGCAGCAGCTTAATAAGGTTATAAAGCCAGTGCCAAAAAATTGTAATGTTTTATTAATGGTTGATTGAAAATTGAGCGTAATGAAGTGAACAGGCATATGCTTAATAGAACGGAAGTCGCCTGTTTTTAGGAGGGTATATGAAAAAATCATTAAACCTCACGTTGCTAGCCACAATAATTTTTTTCTTAACGGCCTGTCAATCGGCCAACAAATTACAAAGCTATGATGCTGGTAGTCTTACTAATAAATTTTTAGATGAAAAATTTAAAGGTTACAAAGAGATTAACGTAGAGACCGAGGATGAAATTTTTGCTTTGAGTAAAGAAATGATAATAATGGCAAAAAGTATTAGTTTAGAACGTGATACTCGTAAAAAAGCGCACAAGTTACTGCAACATTTTTTTAGCCCAGAAAACATCAATCTAGCCTATAAATCGGGGGCCAATGTTATCGCAGCCAAAGCATTTAAAAATAAAGAGGCAAACTGTTTATCATTAACTATTATGGCTTATGCGATATCCCAGGAGGCTAAGTTAAATGTTGCTTTTCAACGTGTTGATGTTCCTGAATATTGGGTGCGTAATGGGCGTGTCAACATGCTCACAGGACACATTAATTTAACGGTTTTGGAAGAAAGCTTTCCTGACAAAAGGGTACTTTGGCAGCGGACAGGTATTGAAATTGATTTTGATCCATTTGTTAATAAAAAGTCGTTTCCAAAGCAAAAGATCTATAAAAACAATGTGCTTGCGATGTTCTACAATAATAAAGCTGCCACAGCTATGGTTAATAGGGATTATGTCTCTGCCTATGCCTATTTAAAAAAAGCCACCTCTGTAGATCCTTATTTTTCTTCTGCTTGGGGTAATTTAGGTATTTTATATCGTTTTAAAGGCTTCCAACAAAGCGCAATTAACACATATCGATATGCTATTTACTTGAATAAAAATAATTTAACCGCAATGGCTAATTTAAGCATGTTGTTGCACATAAATGGGTTAAATGAAGAAGCAAAGCAACTTGATAGTCATATCATGCACAAGCGAGCTAGTAACCCTTATTATTATGCGCTACTTGCTGATGAAAGGTTATATCAAGGCGCTTATGAGCAGGCGATATCTCATTATAAAAAAGCCATAAAACTCAATGATAATATCCATGAATTTTATTTTGGTTTGGCTAAAGTTTATTACAAATTAAACGAAATTAAAAAAGCTGAAAACTATGTCAGAAAAGCCATAGCAACAAACCGTAGCCCACAACTCGACAAGCAATACATAGCCAAGTTAAATATTTTAAAACAGATTGATAACAATACTAAATTACCATGATTAATTTAAAACCTTACTGTTTATTGTTTGTTGTTTTGATAAGCACAGCTTGCAGTATACAAAAACATTCACCTTCTAAGATAGTTTATAGCGCGCAAGAAACCGTGTTAAAACACTTACATTACTTATCATTAGATAGCTTGCAAGGACGGAGAATTGGTACAGCGGGCGGAAAATTAAGCCAAGATTATATTGTTGCCCAACTTGAGTTAATCAACATTAAACCGCTATCAAGTGAATATTTAGCGCCTTTTTCTATTAAAGGTCTTTTAAAATCAACCCACGGTAATAATGTTGTAGGTTTAATTTCAGGTACTGAATTTCCAAATAGATTCATCGTAATCTCTGCTCATTTTGATCATATTGGCGGCCGTGGTAATAAAATATATAACGGCGCTGACGATAATGCATCAGGCACCTCAGCATTATTATATTATGCAAAAAAACTACAACATTCTCCGTTACGATACAGTGTGATAGTTTTATTCACTGATGGAGAAGAAGTTAACTTAAACGGAGCAAAAGCTTTCATCAAGCAAAACGCAATAATATTAGACAAAATAGTCCTTAACATTAACCTTGATATGATAGCGGGTCATGCGACGACAAAATATTTACGTTTTATAAGCAGAGGGTTAAACGATCTCTTAGGCGAGGAAAAAGCATTAGTTTTAGAGCAGAAAAATTATGCTATGCGATTAAAAAAAGGCTTCATGCAGCGAAACCAATGTGAGAACAAAAATATAAAGTGGCAACTCGCGGGTGACCATGGGGTCTTTTATCGACAGAGTATTCCGTTTATTTATTTTGGTGTTGGATGTCACAAAAATTACCACCAAATAAGTGACACTTTTGAAAACATAAATCGCGAATTTTTTCTCTCAGCAGTCGATATTATCTACCAACAAATTAAATTTATTGATCAAAATCTATAAATTTTTCAACTGAGCTACTCAGGCTGGTAAAAATCACGTTATAATAACCCTTACTCTAAAAATTAATTAAATGAGGTTAACTCATCGATGGAAAAGCGATTTATAACAGCGCAAGAGTTACTTGAAGATTCATTTCGCGTTGCTGCGAAGGTATTTGAAGACGGTTTTAGACCACAATTTATTGTTGGCATTTGGCGTGGCGGTGCACCTATTGGCATTGCAGTACAAGAATACTTTGACTTTAAAGAAGTTGAAACGGACCATATTGCCGTTCGAACATCTTCTTATTACGGTATTAATCAGCAAAGCAAAGAAATTAAAGTACACGGATTGCATTATATAATTGAAAATGCAAATGCTGATGACGGGCTGTTAATTGTGGACGATGTATTCGATTCTGGTCGTAGTATCGATGCTTTAATAACTCAAATGAAAAAGTTAACCCGCAACAATATGCCAACAGATGTAAGAATTGCATGTCCTTGGTATAAGCCAACAAATTCTAAAGTAGATCTAGTGCCTGATTATTATGTACATGAGTCATCAGAATGGTTAGTTTTTCCACATGAACTATCTGGCTTAACACCAGACGAAATAGCGCATGGTAAAAAAGATTTGGTCAATATTTTAGACCTATTTAAATAACCTCTATTTATCTAAGATCAAAACACTAACCCATAGGATTGTTGTGCGTTAGTGTTTTAAATGCCAATCATTTTTCGCCGTTTTACCTACTTATAAAGTAGGACTTCATTAATAAAATAGCTATAAATATAAAATTTTAAAATCGAAATCCCAAAGCCAGCTTGTAATAAAATAGTTAATACCTTATCTTAATCGTTATAAAAATTAGCCATATTTTACTGGTAGTAACGAATGAATCTAAAAGCAAGTATACTTTTGGGCTGTTTTATTTCTTCCGTAGGTTGGGCTAAAACACCGCTGATATTGTTATCAATCGATGGTTTTGCTCAACACTATATAGAGCAATATAAACCCAAAGCATTAATGTCGCTTATTCAGCAGGGGACTAGTGCCAAAGCCTTGTTACCTGTTTATCCTAGTAAAACCTTCCCTAATCATTTAAGTATCATCACTGGTCGCTATCCTGTAAATCACGGTATTGTACATAATTCTTTTTTCCATCGTGATATTGGAGAAGTGTATAAATTTGGCGCAGGGAAGAACGATATTAGATGGCTTACCGCTGATCCACTTTGGCATATCAACGAAATGCAGGGTAATAAATCTGCAGTTTATTTTTGGCCAGAATCTGAAACCGCGATAGATAATAAAACGGCCAGTTATTATTATCCTTATGATCACTTCACGCCCAATGAAAATAGGTTTGAGCAGATACTTACATGGTTACGCCTGCCCAAATCAGAACGTCCAAATTTTATCGCTGGTTACTTTGCCAGTGTAGATGATGCAGGACACGAATTCGGTGCAAACTCGGCAGAACTTATTAATGCTATTAGCAAACTAGATATTTTAATTGGCAATTTTGTCGAAAAAATTAACCAAGAGTTTAATGGTGAGGTTAATTTAGTTATTGTTTCCGATCATGGCATGACAAAAATTAATAAAGACCATGTCATCAAATGGCAAGAAAATATTGTTGATGGCGTAAAGGCTATCAATGGTTCGACACAACTTTATTTGTATAGCGATAATGATAAAAAATTGCAGCAAAGCATTAAGCTATTTAAAAATAATCAAACACAGGCTGATGAAGAAAATTATCGTATTTACCAATACCCTAACTTCCCAACACATTGGCGTTTAAGCCACAAAACTGCCACTGTACCTGATGTTATTATTGAAGCCTTACCCTCTTATATTTTTGATAATGGTAAAACCTCTATAAAGCCTGAAACGCATGGTTACGATCCAAAACTTCAAGCTGAATTAAATGCAATCTTTATTGCTATTGGACCCACATTTAGAAAAAACATGCAAGTTGAAGCTTTTGAAAACGTAAATGTATTACCAATTATCACACGAGCTTTAGGGCTTAAAGATGTCGATAATATTGACGGAACCTATCAAATAGCAGAGCTAGTAATTAAATAGCTTTACTATTATTTTGATAGTTAATAGAAAACTCATATAAGTCAGCAAAACACACTAAAAAGCATGCGGCATAATGACTATATATAAATTTACTGTGGTAAAAGGGCATCAAGTAGCGTCAGGCTGTGCTAATGATCCTCGCTTCCCAAAAGGTACCATTGCAGCCCAAACACCATTTTTTCGTGCTCTAGGTCTTGAGCTTGCTGTATTTCACCCAGCAACTTTAAATGCACAATTTAACTGCGATGCTATTATATTAAAGCGTTATGACCATTTTTTTAAGCAAGTAAAATGGCATAAAGATGTGCCGCCTGAAGATTTCAAGTTTTGTCGATGTCATATCTTAGTAAAGTCAAAATCCTTTCCCGCTTTAATTTATCAACCGCAATTGGTTACTAAAAAAGAACACTTACAACCCTTAAATCAACTAGAGATCCTCGCGCCATTTATCCCAAGTGTTCTTTACGGTGATGTCCTAACGTTAGATATTTTAAATGCGACAATTTCTCTATCTGTCGCTACCTAATTGTATTTTTTAACGCACTTAAGATAATTACTGGTTATTAAAATCATAAACTTGCGAAATTTTCATTAATTACTTTTCAATAACATGCATAATAAGGTATGTTTTACATACAATAAGTCTTTAAATAATCTTCCTATGCAAATAAGTTACATTGCCCGTCAGGCTATACTTGACAGAAATCATCAAACGGTCGGTTACGAACTTTTATTTAGAGATAGTCCAGAAAATAAATTTCCCGAAATTGATCAAGACATTGCTAGTTCGAAATTGATTATTCAAAATCATTTTCAGGGTGATATTCAATCAGTAAGTTTAGGGAAATTAGCCTTTATAAATTTTACTGAAAAATGCTTAATTAACAAATATCCACTGATGTTCGATAAAGCTAGTATCGTTATTGAATTAGTTGGGCATCAATCTGCAAGTGATCGGCTCTTAAAAATTGTGAAGTACTATCATGATAAAGGGTATAAGGTTGCATTGACTGAATATGATCTTGATGAAAAATGGGACGTGTTATTCCCCTATATTGCGATGATAAAAATAGATATAGAAATAACCAATGCTAAACGTATACGTCCGGTTTTGGCTAGAATCAAACCATTTAATATCAAATTAATCGCAGAAAAGGTGGAAACCAACTATCAGTTACAATCGTTAGCGGAAGTCGGCTTTAATTATTACCAAGGTTTTTTTTACCACGAGCCTGAAATTATTGAAGGGCAAACCTTAGCGCCAATTAAGTCACAAATGCTGCATTTAATCAGCGAAACATTCAATAAACCTTTAGATTTTGATCATATCGCAGAAATAATTGGTCACGACGTCAATTTAACTTTAGGTTTACTTAAATTAGTTAACAATGTTGCAACTGGCGCCCGTGTTGAAATTACTTCATTAAAACAAGCTGCTGCATATTTAGGTGAAGACAAGCTTAAGCAATTCGTCACCATTTTAGCGCTATCTAAATTAACCACCAATAAAACCAGTGAAGTTTCAAGACAGTCGTTAATAACAGCAAAATTAATGGCAGCACTTGCAACGGAAAGCGCATTTATTGAAGTTAGTGACTTTGCATTTATTACCGGGTTATTAAGTGCAATTGAAGTTATATTGAGTCGACCGATGGATGAAATTCTAAAAACCATGCCATTAGCCAAGCCAATTGTAGACGCTTTAGTAAACCATAGTGGATTATTAGGAGAATTATTAGATTTAACCATTAATTACATTACAGGTAATGGTGAAAATATACAGCAGCTAACTGATTTATACGGGCTTGATGCAAACTTTATTCATAAAGAATTTGTTCATGCTAGCAACTGGTGCAAGTCGTTAGGTATATAAGTTATTGGTTAAGTTATTGGTCATAAAAAGAGCGTAATGTGGAATACGCTCTTTTTATTGGAAATACTATTCTTCAGTTAGCTTATCTTGAGTACGCTCATCAAAGTCTCTAGCATCATGTCTTTCATGCAGTTGAGTCGATAACTCACCCCAGGTTTTATTAACCATAACTCCACGTTTAACCGCAGGGCGCTGATCAATGTTTTCAGCCCAACGCATTACATTTTTATAAGACTTCAAATCTAAAAATTCTGCGGCATCATATAAACGGTTTAAAGCAAGCGCACCATACCAAGGCCAAATAGCAATATCGGCAATAGTATATGCATCGCCACACATGTAATCATTATCTTCTAGATGCTTATCTAACACATCAAGTTGGCGTTTTACTTCCATTGAAAACCTATCAATACAATATTCTATCTTTTCAGGTGCATAAGCATAGAAATGGCCGAATCCTCCGCCAAGGTAGGGCGCGCTGCCCATTTGCCAAAATAGCCAAGACATACATTCAGTTCGTTTTTCGGCTGTTGGTAAAAAAGCATTAAATTTTTCAGCTAAATGAAATAATATTGATCCTGACTCAAATAATCTAATTGATTGCTCATTACTTTGATCGATCAATGCTGGTATTTTTGAGTTTGGATTAACCTCAACAAAACCGCTACCAAATTGATCGCCGCTACTAATATCAATTAAGAAGGCATCATACTCTGCTTCCTTTATACCTAATGCTAGTAACTCCTCAAACATAATAGTAACTTTAACGCCATTGGGTGTCGCGAGGGAATATAACTGAAAAGGGTGCTTACCTTTTGCTAAAACTTTATCGTGTGTTGGACCGGAAATTGGGCGATTTATACTTGCCCAGTTGCCACCATTTTCAGTATTCCATTGCCATATTTTTGGCGGAACATACGAATTTTCGTCACTCATGTTATCTCCCATAATATAATATTGTTTATACGTTATGGTGAAACAGTTTAAAATGCCAGTCATTCTGACTATTTTATTATCTTACCTGGCTATAAGTCAGTTAAATATGTTTTGAATAAATATTGAACCAATATACATAGTGAATAAACTGATAAGTGTTTACAGATGATATTTTGCTGCGTGACGGGTAATATCCTATCAATGCGACTGCAACGTTTCTGCGATAGTATCAACAATACTAAAAGCATTACTGCTATGAAGCACGCTGTCTGAGCTCCAAATGTTAGCAACACCCATAA
>TARA_R110000744_G_scaffold362356_2_pt1 | contig 27249 bp, 20 predicted proteins | sample TARA_R110000744 | Tara Oceans TARA_R110000744 (sample SAMEA4398083) | marine metagenome | biome: Polar Biome; feature: [DCM] deep chlorophyll maximum layer (ENVO:01000326); material: water (ENVO:00002006), including particulate matter (ENVO:01000060) such as... | depth 36 m | reverse complement strand
CGAAATCTGAACCCAGAGTGTATTTTTTTAGTCCCCTATGAAGCGATTATGTAAAATTGCTTCTCGAAGTCAGTCTAGCGTGTGCCCTGCCTTTCCTCATTCCTTGCAACCGCGTCTGCGTCGAGGCTTGAATTCACCATCGCGTGATCGCCATGAACGGAGAAAACGCTTTAAGGATCGCCCATCACTGTCGCTGAATGGGTCAATTTTATAGGCAATTCGTCGCGCCACTTGATGCCCCCGATCCCCTCCTGCACCATCAAGGACCCAAGACTTCCTATCCGTCGCTGCACGTCGTAGTCCCGGAAATCGGTAGATAAACGCAGCGATATGCTCCCCACTCCGCTCTTGGCCGATAGACTCGAGAATCGAGACGATGATCTTCTTGGCGTTGTCCCGGCGTGGACACTCAGTCCATAACTCCTTGATGAACAATGCCGTCAAAAATCGGTTATGTGGGTTCATGAGCGACGCATCGCAGACAGTACGAATCAACGCCTCTCCTGCACCACCATCCGTCCGCCAATCGGCCGTGCGGAGTACCGCAATCATCTCTGCAACCGATAATCGGGTGAACGCGTATCCACAATCCAGGAGTTGGGCGAGTACACGCACATACGTTTCCTCACAGATGCGAGAGAGGTCCGTAGCAGCACGAAAGACTGCCTGCGTCCAGACCGTCGGGACATTGATTCCAAGCTCAACCAAGAGGCGCTGTAATCCGAGATCATCCGTCCATAATGGCGAGCCCCGTTTGATCGCCAGCGCGATGGCATCTATCGAAGTCGAGTCCAGAAACTCTTCGAGCTTCTGTTTCAACTCAACAGGAAGGTCAAGTGTGGCCTCTCCACCGACAACCTCGCATTCAGAATGGATGAACTCGACCACACTTTCAATCCGTGCAACTTCCTGTGCGATCTCCTCAGGAGATGGTTCCGAGAAAAAGAACTTGCCGCGATGCAATCCAATAGTACCTTGTGGTCTGCGCGAACTTCCAGCTTCGAGCGACAACTCTCGCAGCTCATCCAATACCGCTTGCGGAACGACGAGCTTGGCACCGAGCATTGGCAACTCGGTGAGAACATCGAGCACGAGCGCGCCAGCGAGCACTGTGCCATCGAGAACGAGTTCATTACAGTCTCTGGCAATTCCCAGAACATATGGCCACCGGTTCACATCTCCATCGTCGGCGCGCACCCCCATGGTCCGATCAGTTGCGAGATACCTTACTAAATCGAACACACGACGACCAAGCAACTTCGCGAATGTGGCGATCGGTAGTCGGTTCTCCCGGTACATCGATTCTAGTAGTTCTCGATTTGCCTCCTGCTTCTTGAGTTCGCCGTATACCTCTCCAAGCTTCTCCTCAATCGGAGCATCGGACGCTGGTGATAATGGCGCAGACAATCGTCGGAACGCAGGAGTATCTGGGAAAGTCTCCTCATAACGATCCATGATTTCATGAACCCGTCGGAGAATCCGGTTCTCCACACCGAGGACTTCATACTGGTGCCCCAGATACTCAAAAATCTCATCCTTGGTGCATCCCCACATTGCCTGGACAAGCTCGTGATCAGGAGGGAACTCGCCTCGAGAAGCTGCTGGACTCGATGCGGATTCGATGTACACCCACCGTGGTGGCTCACCTTGTCTCCGAATACAGGCAGCAGCACCGTTCCCGACCCGTTGATGTCGCTCGATTGCAATAGGGCTGGCTGAGGGGTCAAAAACGCAACCAACTAGAGCGCGATGCGATTCAGGCTGCTCTGGGAATTGCCGGTACAACGCGTAAGCAATCTCAAGTGAGCGCTCGGGAGCCGGGCCACGACGCACCACAAAGACAAGTGCAGCACCTTCATCTGAGTGATTGATCTCGGCAACAGCCGGCAGTCGAGATTCGTCGAATACTGCGAGCTCAGGCCTGCCATCGCGCAGAGCTATGACGGACAGTTGGAGTACTGCTTGCTTGTCACCCGGGTGCTTGGCCAACCAATCCTTGAGCAGCCCGATGGCTCGCCCAGTTTCTCGGGATGCAGCAAGAACTTCGACCTCGATTTCAAGGTGCTCCCGCGTTGTGCGACCGGCTGCATGAACCTCGGCGCAAACGTCGAGAACAGTCCTCCACTCGCCAGCGGAGTATGCTGCGCGTATCAGCTGGACAGTATCCGAGCCGGCATCCTCCGGTAGAAGCACAGTTTGCCACAATCGAACCGCCTCTGAGTATAAACCACAGTCTTGAGCAAGTTGAGCCGCTTCACGTCGGTCGAACCATGATGGGCTATCCCCAAGCGATTGCAGTGCTGATTTCGCGATTGTGGACGCTTCGTCAAGAGAGCCCGCTTGCAGGTGAGCCCTTGCAAGAAGCACCATGCGTTGATGCTCCGGAATTGCATCGTCCGCCAATCCGATCACAACACTGGGAGCATCGCTAGATTTCCCCAACTCGTGGCACACGCGCAGTGCCATCCGAACAATGTCGGCCCTGTAATCCGTGGGCTCAACGCTTCCGAGACGAGTACAGAGTTCATCGATTTGCGTACGAGCCGATTCGATATCTCCCTCGGCCCGTCGGCGTAACCGCAACATTACTAACGCAAGCTGTACTTGGTCCGCCGTTTCGTCTTCCGGTGGTAGCGCGGACAGTGCTGCGATTGCTGCATCCATGTCAGACTGTGTCTCCGCCTCCATAGCGAATCCGAGTGCGATTACCGGTTCATTGGAGTTGAGGCGGAAAGCTTCTCGAAGATCTTGGGTAGCGTCTTTCTCTCGGCCAAGGAACCGCCTCGTCACTGATCTGTTGAAGTAAAGTCCTGCAAGCCGACCCGCGGGATCTATGGTTCCAACCGCGGTGATTGCATTTGAAATTGCACGATCTGCTTCAGCGATGAGATCGGGATGCTCAGGGATTAGTCCGCGATCAGTATGAAATGTTATATACCTACGCTCCGATGCAATGATCGCAGCGCCAAGCATTGAGAGGGCGTCTGACCACTCAGGAGATGCTTTGACAGCGGCTCGAGCATAACGAACGTGTGCGTCTAAATGCCCACAGCGTGCGGCTAGTTCACTTAGAGCCTGGGCAACCTCAGGATCAGTTCGGACTGCTACCGGAACTGCTGCCTCAACTGCTTCAAAGTCAGCGTCGTCGTCATGCGATCGCACCCAGATTGACCATCCACGTTCAAAGTCCGGCTCATCTGCACATAGCTCGTCCGCAAGACGCTTCGTCTTTGCGAGGTCTCCTGTAAGGAATGTCCCCAGCAGTTCGATGCCCTTTGCATCTCTGCTGTCGCGGCAATGAGCCGTCGCACTGAGATACGCCTGTGAGGCCAAGCCCACCTCGCCCTTGGAGTAAAGGGCGTTTCCGATATTGGCATCCAGCCGATATTGCTGCTTGGCTGTTAGGCGGTCTCCTACTTTAGTCCGGATCGCTTCATACTCATCGATAGCATCGTCAGGCAGGCCGCGCTCAACGAGCTTGAACACAGCATCGATCTCGCGATCAATGTCAGTCGTGCTGCCCACGCCAGCGTCACTTACGGACACGGTAATACTGTGCTTGTTAATCAAGCCTGGAAGTCGCTGTAGCGCCGTCTGTTGCAGATCAGGATCACTTTCCAATAGCTCTGTGACCAACTGATGTAGAGCATCGGCGGGGACAATTTCGTTCTTGCCTTTGTACACGTCCACATCGGCGCGGAGTTTTTCGATTAGTGTCCAGAGCGGAGTGTGTTCAAAGATATGACAAACAGTCTCTCGTTCTGGGCCTTGATTTTACGAGAAATCCACGTTCCTAGGGGTGCAAAAACCCTATCCGCGCCTTTTATTGGGAATGAATGCCGCACGTTTGCCGAAAATGCTGGCTTTGGGAAGATCCGATCATGATCAGCTCATCGCCCAGATCCAATACCTCACAATTGAGAATCAGATCCTCAGATCGAAGCTCCCAATGCGGGTGTCTCTGAGCCAGAAGGAACGCCGGAGATTGATCCGGTTTGGCAAAGCTGTCGGAGATGAGCTGCGGCACATTATCTCGATTGTGCAGTATAGCACATTTCAGAAATGGCTCCGTGCATCAAAGTACAATAGGAAGGCGAAGAAGCGAGTTGGTCGCCCGCGCACATCCGCGGAGATACGGAAGCTGGTGCTTGAGATGACGAAGTCTTCAGGCTGGGGCTATACACGGATCTTGGGTGAACTTCGCAAACTCGGGATCAAGTCAGTATCTCGAACTACGATCCGGAACATCCTCAGAGAGCAAGGCATCGAGCCATCGCCCGATCGCTCCGAATCAACATGGGATCAGTTCCTCAAGCGGCACTCTTCCACACTCTGGTCGTGCGACTTCCTGACCAAACCCGTGCTCACATGGAGAGGCATCAAGCATCAATCTGTGCTTGTCTTCATGCATATAGCGAGCAGAAAGGTGCTCGTGGCTGGCGCTACCGAACATCCGAACAACGAATGGATGTGCAAGGTCGCCGAGTGCTTTCCCTCGATGGTGAAACAGCTTGGGCTCGAGCCACCGGAGATTCTAGTGCGGGATAACGACACCAAGTTCACGAGGGAGTTTGACGAAACACTCAAAGCCGAAGGCATCACTCCGTACAGACTCCCATTGAAATCGCCTTTGATGAACGCGCATATCGAGAGATGGATCAAGTCACTCAAGGTCGAGTGTCTCGATCACTTTATCCCGGTTGGAACAAAGCACCTTGACCATCTCATCGGCGAGTATGTCGAACACTATCACCATGAACGACCGCATCAGGGTATCGGAAACGAACCGATCATGCCGATCGCCCCACCATCATCTGAGGGAGAGATTAAATGCGCTACTCGACTTGGCGGGCTACTCCGGCACTATCACCGGGCTGCTTAATCATTCACATTCCAATGAAGCGAGGACACAGCAGTGATCGCGAATGGTTTTCGTACGTCCGATCTGATATCATGCCGGACGATTCACTATCCGTTGCGGAGCTCGATGTGCATCTGCCGATCGAACGCCGCCGAAGCACCCTCCCAATCGCCGCGGATAGAGTTTTTGCACACCAAGCAAATCGATATCTATGAATTCAAAGTGGCGAACCAGCTCTTCTTTATCGATTACTTTGTGCACACTACAAGCGAAAGAAAGCCGCATGAACAACCACTCAAACACCGAAAACAGAAGAACACTAAATCGCTGGACCGCTACTCTTCGAGCATTATTAAAAAATAGTAGGCAACCTACTGTCTTATATCTTGACATCTCAGGCATTTTCGCCATACTTGTAGAGCGACTACTTGTTTCTGTAATGAAGTGGTCGGCCAAGAGGCGAAAGCTGCCCGCCGGAAGGATGGGTACGCACTGAGAAGCATTTATGACCACACGAACCGCACAACTCGACCAGATCGCCGACGTCTTAAGCGGTCACTACGAAAAGGGAAGCGCCAAGGACGAGCCGTCCGGTACGCACCGACTCGTGTTCATCGGGTCCATCGATCCGGAGCCGGGGCACCGACTGCTGCGGGACCGTTGTCCAAGGTTCACGCCAAATAGGGATCCCGGCGATGCCATTCTCCGACGGGGTGACCTCGTGATCCCCGCTCGCGGGGAGCGTCACGACGTAGCCATGATCGATGAGGCGATAGATCGCCGCCCGCTCGTAGCTGCGTCGTTCCTTCACGTCATTCGTGCAAGAAGCGGTGACGCGGATCCGGCCTACCTCTTCTGGTGGCTCAATCAGCCGCAGGCCCAGGCCGCCCTCCGCGACCGCACTCGTGGCACCAAGATTCCGTTCCTTCCGTTGAAACTGACGCGAGCCCTCAAAGTCCAGCTTCCGTCACTTGACATCCAGCACCGCATCGCCCAATTCCATACCCTCGCCGTCCGCGAATCCCAAATCATGACCGACCTGCGTGATGCGAGATCTCGCCTGAACGATGCGCTTGCTCTCCATGTGGCCATTGGGGAATCAGCATGATCACGATCGGGCAGGCAAATGAGCGTCGCCGCAAACGGAAGGAGGCCCAGGAGGATCTTGGGCGTGTCCTCAAGGATCGGCGATCAATAATGATGATTCACTATTCCTGCGAAAGCTTCTACGACCGCCCGGACGGTGCTTCGCCCCGAATTACTTCACTCGCGGTGCGAAGCTTCGCTACTGGCCAGACGACCTCATTCTCGATCCACCAATTGGCCGAACGGAAGTCGATGTCGCACGACCAGATCTCCTCTCAATACGACGAGCTTGAGAAGGAGATGCTCGCCGAGTTCAACGGGTTCTTGGCTCAACACAAGGACAAGTGGTGGATCCACTGGAACATGCGGGACATGAACTATGGCTTCCCAGCGATCGCCCATCGCTGTCGGGTGCTCGGCCTTGAGCCGACCGAGCTCAGCGAAGATCGTCTTCTCGATCTTGCCCGAACGATGTACCGCCTCTTCGGGGCCACCTACGCCTCGCACCCTCGGCTGAAGAGCATCGTTGAGATGAACAAGATCTCAAACAAGGACATGCTCGATGGTCAGCAGGAAGCCGACGCCTTCGAGCGGGGCGAGTATGTCAAGCTTCACCAGTCAACACTTCGCAAAGTTGACATTCTCGCTAGTCTGCTTGAACGAGTCGAGGACGGGCAGTTGAAGACGGCCTCTTCGCGGCGTCAACAGCATGGCTCCAGGCTCGCTGTCGCAGCCGCGTTCTTCCAAGAGCATCCGCTCGCAGTCGTTGGGCTCAGCCTTCTCGGCATCATCGGTTTTATCATCACACTCATCGGATGGATCACAACATGACCAAGCACAACACCAAGCAGATCGCCGACGGCGTGTGGGCCGCGTGCGACACATTCCGCGGCGCCGTTGACCCCGCCAACTACAAGAACTATGCGCTCACGATGTTGTTCTTGAAGTACCTCTCCGACATGATGCTCGATCGCCGGGAAGAGCTGCTCGACAAGTACAAGGGTGACGAGACCCGCGTCAAGCGTGCCCTCCGCAACGAGCGGTTCGTCCTCCCTGAGGGCTCCGATTTTCGCGACCTCTACACCAAGCGGGACGCGGACAACATCGGCGAGCTGATCAACATCGCACTCGTCAACCTTGAGGACAACAACAAGTCCAAGCTGGAGAATGTCTTCAGCAACATCGACTTCAACAGCGAGGCTGAGCTCGGTGAGACGCGTGACCGAAACGCTCGCCTGAAGAACATCCTCGAAGACTTCAACAAGATCGACTGCCGACCGTCGCACCTCGCCGGCCGCGACACCATCGGCGATGCCTACGAGCGGCTCATCGGCTGGTTCGCCGCAGGTGCCGGCAAGAAGGCTGGTGAGTTCTACACCCCGCCCGAGGTTTCCGAACTCCTCGCCAAGCTGCTCCGCCCCGAGGAGGGTGCCCGCATCCTCGATCCCGCCTGCGGCTCGGGCTCGCTGCTCATCAAGGTCGCCAGCGAGGTCGGCACGGACAACTTCGCCGTCTTTGGTCAAGAGTCCAACGGCTCCACCTGGGCACTCTGCAAGCAGAACATGTTCCTGCACCAGATGGACCAGGCCCGCATCGAGCGGTGCGACACGCTCCGCTCACCCAAACTCCTTTCAGGCGACGAGCTCATGCGGTTCGACATCGTTGCCGCCAATCCGCCTTTCAGTCTCGATAAGTGGGGCCAGGAAGAGGCCGACAAGGATCGCTTCAACCGTTTCTGGCGTGGCATCCCGCCCAAGAGCCGCGGAGACTACGCCTTCATCAGCCACATGATCGAGACCGCCCTTGAGGGGCACGGCCGCGTCGGCGTCATCGTGCCCCACGGCGTGCTGTTCCGCTCGGGAGCCGAGGGCCGCATCCGCCGCAGGCTCATCGAGGATAACCTGCTCGACCTCGTCGTCGGCCTGCCACCCAACCTCTTCTACGGCACGGGTATTCCAACCGCGATTCTCGTTTTCGATAAGTCGCGGAAGAGCGACGCCAAGCGGGACACGGTACTTTTCATCGATGCCAGCGGCGAATTCGAACAGGGCACCAACCAGAACCGTCTGGCCGAGGACAACATCAAGAAAATCCTCACGACCTACAAGGCGTACGAGAGCGTCGAGAAATACGCCCACGCCGCAAAAATTGGTGATCTCGCCGACAACGACTTCAACCTCAATATCCCGCGGTATGTCGATACTTTTGAGGGCACTGATGAAATCGACATTGATGCGACACAGGCTCGAATCGACGAGCTGGAATTCGAGCTTCAGCAAGTCCGCGGGAGGATGAAGCAACATCTCAAGGAGCTCGGCGTTGGCTAAGTTACCCTTGGTTGATCTTGGTGAGATCGCGAACTTTCGGTCCGGAGGAACGCCGTCACGCAGCAACCCCGATTTTTGGGGAGATTCGCTTCCTTGGGTGTCCGGGAAAGACTTCCGCGGTTTTTACTGTGATGGTGCGACGGAATCACTCAGCACAGAGGGTGAAGCGGTCTCAGCGACGGTTGATACGGGTGCAACACTCTTGCTGGTCAGAGGGATGATGCTCGCAAGACGAATTCCCGTGATGCTCGCCTGTCGAAAAGTCGCATTCAATCAAGATGTCCGGGCCATCGTTCCTCACGACGGGATCGATCCAACATTTCTCGCCTACGCAATCCACGCTCGTGCTCCCCGACTTCGTTCGTATGTGACCTATGCTGGCCATGGTACTGCCAGGCTTGAATCTGACTTCATCAAAGCATTGCCATTGTGGGTTCCTACTCTCGATGAACAGATCGCGATCACTCGTGTCCTCAGTACATTCGATGACACGCTGCTGATTCTCAAGCATCAGATCCTTCGCCTCACTCAACGGTTTCGCACATTGTGCGATCGCTCGTCCAGTGGTTCCCTCCGAGTCACTCGGTACGCCGAGCACGAATGGACTGAGTCGAAGCTAGGAAACCTGTTCACGGATAGTAAGTCGCGTGGTCGTGCTGGTTTGCCAACGCTTTCCGTAACAATGAAGAATGGTCTTGTACGACGTGACACGCTCGACCGACGCATGAGTGATGGGCTGAGCCCTGAAGATCATTTGCTCGTTCGACCCGGAGACATCGTCTACAACACGATGCGAATGTGGCAAGGAGCTTCCGGGCTCTGCGGCGAGGAAGGCCTTGTTAGCCCGGCCTATGTGGTGCAGCGTCCTACGGAACATATTGACCCACATTTCGCTGCATTCTGGTTCAAGTCGTCTCGCATGATCTACTTGTTCTGGGCGTACTCATACGGCCTGACAGGTGATCGCCTTCGCTTGTATAGCAAGGACTTCAGGGCTATTCCTGTCACGCATCCGACTTCGCTCGACGAGCAGCGTGCTATCGCCGATATCCTCGACACCGCCAAACGCGAGATCGAGCTGCTCGAACAGCTCCGCGATCAGATCCAGCTCCAGAAGCGTGGCCTGATGCAGAAGCTGCTGACCGGCGAGATCCGCGTGCCCATGGAGGCCAACGCTTGATCGTCAACGCCCACCATCTCGCGATTGCTGTGGCATCACGCATTGCCTTTGAGCAGATGTGTCAGCGTGAAGTGCTCCTCGACGAGGCAATGATCAAGCGGACGATCGCCGAGGCTTTGCAGGCTATGACGCAGCTCCGCATCGAGCCGGAGTACAACCACCCGAACATACCGGGCGCTACACGGCTTGATCTCATTGGTCGGCAGAGTGAGGACGGGCCGATCGCTCTCGCGATTGAGACGAAGTGGGTGAAGTCCGGCGGAGCGATTCGGGATTGGCAGGAGGAGTTGGCAGACGATGCCTTGAGACTGGAATGCTTGGATGACGAAATGGCCCAGCAAAACGAACGACTGCTAGTCATCTGTGGAACACATCAGACCATTAACGCCAAACTGATCAATAAGCAGCGGAATCATGACGGGGCTCGATTCAACGCTTTGCCACATATCGCATCATGGGATCCGGCTGCTGCAACCCTCCCAAGGAATCAGGAGCGGATCGGGATTCGCGATTGTGATCTCGGTATGCAGAAGCTATGGAAGAAGTGTGCTCAATCGTTCGACGGCGTTCTCCCAGTGAGCTATCAGTCAGCCCTCTTGGCTGATCATCGTGCTGACTCGCGTAAGACATGTGTTCGCGCGATCGTCTGGCGGATCAACCGGAGTCGAAATCGAAGTGAGTTCACGGTTCCGCAGGATTGGACACGAACCCAGAGTCCGAGAGGAGTATGACGATGGATGACCTCCTGTTCTATACCGACCGTCGGATCGATCTGTCTGGTGTTCTTCGTCATCAGACGGAGACGATGAATGCGGACATCGCGGACACGCCGGCGGCTCAGATGAACGGCGGAACCGATAAGGAACTGGTCGAGCACTTCATCTCGAAGTACGAGATCGAGCCTCTGCACATCTACGAGGACCAGGCCGAGGCCGATCACAAGGAGACCAAGGTCGATGTCTCCCACGATCGATTCCGGCGGTTCATCCCAGATGGCAGCGGGCCGGTCATGGTGAAGGGGGACGCGATCTCGATCCGCGTGCCATTCACCGGCGATCCTGACCTGTTCAAGTACACGCCGAGCACCCGGAACCTAAACCCGCCCCGGGGACGCGTTCACGGCGGTTCGATCATGCTATCACTCTCCCTGCCGTCAGACACAGGCGACGCGGATCGGTTCAATCGGTGGATCAAGGAGCAGCTCGACGGACTCAAGCAGTACGAGTCGTGGATCCGGAATGATGTGACTCGCTTCAACAACGAGCTGCGGCAGCACGCACGGCACGCTGTGACGGCACGCAGGCAGCAGCTTGAGAAGCAGGGCTCTTTGCTCGGCAAGCTCTCGATTCCGATTCGTCCTCGATCTAACGCCCCGAGCCCAACGCCGATCCCAATGCCGAAGAAAGTGGTCAAGCCGCTCCCGAAGCCGAGGCCGGTCGAGCAGGAGTACGGCATCAGCAACGAGGACTACGAGTACATACTGAAGATCATCCGCCAGGAGTCACGCTCGTTTGAGTCGACACCCACCACGTTTGCTGGGCTCGGCGAGGAGGCGTTGCGAGATATCGTCCTTGCACACCTGAACGGGCACTTCGAGGGGGCGGCGGCGGGCGAGCGGTTTCGGAAGCACGGAAAGACCGACATCTGCATCGAGCACGAGAATCGGGCGGCCTTCGTCGCCGAGTGCAAGCTGTGGAAAGGCCCGAAGGCCCTTCATGAAGCGGTTAATCAGCTTCTTGGCTACTTGACCTGGAGGGACACGCGGACCGCACTGATTCTGTGGAACAAGTCCGTCAAGGACTTCGCGAAGCTCCAGGGCGACCTCGCGTCGCATCTGGAGAGCCACCCGAAGTTCGTGCGATCGACGGACAGCGGACAGCCGGCCGAGTGGCGTGTCATCATGCACTCTGAGTCTGACGATGGGAGGGACATCCTGATTCACATTTTCCTCGTCGATCTGTCTCCGGGAGAGTCGGCATGACAACTCCCGAGCTCCTCGACTTTAACGACGCGATCACTCAGTGCATTAAGGCCCCGCACGCCTTGCTCGGTAATGGGTTCAGCGTGGCGTGCCGGCCCACCCTGTTCAACTACAGCCGTCTCCTTGATCAGGCGAACCTTACAGACCGCCCGAAGGCACGCGAGGCGTTTGATCGGCTCGGCACGACGGACTTCGAGATCGTGATGAATGGTCTCTCCCGGGCCGCTGAGCTCGCTGAGGTATACGGCACCTCTGATAGTTCACTCGCCGGCCGACTCCGCGAGGATGCCGAAGCCCTGAAAGAAGTTCTCGTCCAGACTATCGCCGGCACGCATCCTGACTTGCCCAAGGCAATTACTGATGACGAGTGTGCTGCAGCAAAGCGTTTCCTATCGAACTTCCGAGGCCGCCGTGACAGCCAGAAGATCTACCTGCTCAACTACGACCTGTTGACCTACTGGGCATTGATGCGGTCCGACGTCAAGCCTCAGCTTCAGTTCGACGATGGTTTCCGACAACCCGAGGACGGCCCTGAAGACTGGGTCGTGTGGGAATCGAACCGCCACAGCCAGGATCTCTTCTACCTGCACGGCGGCTTGCATATCTACCAGTCCGGTCCCGAGATTCGGAAGTTTACGTGGTGCAACACCGGCTTGCCGCTGATGGATCAAATCCAGGCCGCTCTCGACGAGAACCGATTCCCTCTCTACGTCGCTGAGGGCACCTGGCAAGACAAGATGACGCGGATTCGCCGAAGCGACTTCCTTGGCCGTGGTCGACGGAGCTTCAGGCAGATCGGCGGCTCACTGTTCATCTACGGCATGTCGCTGAGTGATAACGACGACCATATTCTGCGAGCGATCGCGAGTGGCAAGGTCGAGCAGTTCTTCGTGTCTGTGTACGGAGGCATTGAGACCGATTCAAACCGTCAGCTCTCCGAGCGTGCCCTCGCCCTAGTTGAGAGGCGGCAGAACATCGGCGGGCGGAATCCCAAGCCGCTTGATGTTAGGTTCTTTGATGCCGAGTCGGCGAATGTGTGGACTGCAGACCCACTAGAGGAGAAGCAGTCATGACAACGTCAAGCAATGCGATAGCTTATGTACCCATCTGCTCCTGCTGTTCGAATCTAGAGACGACAATGCAGCTATGCGAGCAGAACTGGTTACCAATGCGTTGTTTGATGCAAGAATTGCTGACCGGCGTGATCCGCGTGCCTGTCAAAAGGCCAGTCAGCGAGGAGGTGCTGTCGTGACTGACACTTATGTTTGCGAAGCGTGTATTGAGGACGATCATCTCGCTGAGGTGATTCGGGAACATGCCGATTCGGATGCGGCGTGCGACTATTGCGAGGACCCCGATGACACCGCCGCGGTTGCTCCGTTGGACGAAGTCATCGGATGGATGCGACAAAGGATCCATGAGGAATGGTGTGATCCTGCTGAAGAGCTTCCCTATAACGGGCGCGAGGGCGGATACCAGGGCAATGTACTGGACTCATGGGAGATGTTCGGGGAGATCGGGTGGGAGCCATCTTGTTGGGCGTTGTACGAGAACATCGTCAACTCTTTCACGGATGAGCACTGGTGCAAGCTTGATTACTTCACGATGCGTGAAGATGAGCGATTGGTATACGGGTGGGAGGCATTCTCTCGCACAATCAAGCACTCGCGTAGGTACACATTCTGGACGATGGGCGATGTGTATGACGAGGAAAGCGATCATCCGGACTACACCCCCGTTGGCACATTCTTGCACGAGGTCGGCAGGTGCATCAGGACAGCGGGATTGATCCGAGAGATCCCTGCCGGCGAACCGCTCTGGCGCGTGCGCGTCCACAAGCCGGAAGAGACGATTACGACGGGGCGTGCGCTCGGCTCGCCCCCGCTTAAGTGGGCCACCCAGCCCAACAGGATGAGCCCCGAGGGGGTTTCGATGTTCTACGGCTCCCAAGATTTCGAGACGGCCTGTCTGGAGACCGTGGACCCGGATCGTGCGGATAATCGACCTGTCACCGGCGGAGTCTTCCGCCCGGTCAAGTCGCTACAAATCTTGGATCTCGGCGCCCGCCCCGAGATTCCGAGCTTCTGGGCCGAAGGGACCAGAGAGATCAGGATGATCCTCCTGTTCCTGCATGAGTTCCGGCGTAAGATCTGCCAGCAGATCACGCGCGGGGGCACCCAGCACCTAGACTATGTGCCGACGCAGGCCTTCACCGAGTACGTCCGGTTTGATATGAAAACCGACGACGCGCCTGAGATCCACGGCATCTGCTACCCGAGTTCGCGAAACGGGCGTCCATGCTACGTCATCTTCGCGGATAATGATCAGTGCCATGATCCAGATGGCTACCCTTATCAAGAACAGTTACTCTCACTTGATTCCACTACGCTAAGAACGATACACGCGGCGGACGTTGCGGACATGAATGCGGATCCACTCGATCTAGAGGAGGATGGCGAATGACTGTACCAATGACACCTCGTTCTGACGAGGACGCAACTAGTCAGCTTCCCGCACTCAAGGTGCTGATCAACCTCGGCTGGAAGTATCTGACGCAGGAGGAGGCCTTCTCGCTTCGGGGCGGGCGAACCTCCGAGGTCTTGTTGTACGGGGTCCTCGAAGATTGGCTCCGTGAGAATAACCGGATTGAGTACCGCAACGAGTCAGTGCCTTTCACCGAAGCGAACATCGCATCGGCTATAGCCACGCTCCGCGACGAGCAGGACGACGGGCTGGTCCGCACCAACGAGAAGCTGTATGACCATCTGCTGCTCGGAAAGTCTCTTAAGCAGGCGGTGCTCGGAGATAGCAAGAGCTTTCAACTGAAGTACATCGATTGGGATGTTCTCGAAAACAATGTCTACCACGTGACGGAGGAGTTCGCCGTTGATCGCTCAGGGTCGGACAAGACCTACCGACCCGATCTGGTCCTGTTCGTCAACGGGATTCCGCTTGGTGTGATTGAGTGCAAGAAGAGCGACCTCGGACCAGGCCGTCCTGCTCCCGTGATCCAGGCCATCGAGCAACATGTTCGCAACCAGAAGCCCGACGGGATCCCTAGGCTCTATTGGTACTCGCAGGTCCTCGGGGCACTCTCGCCTGCGGGAGCTCCACCAGCGGAAGTGGTCACCGACGAGTACGAATCGGAAGCGAAGCTGCCGGCTCGCTATGCCACCACTGGTACGCCGAAGAAGTTTTGGTCGAGCTGGCGTGAGTTGGCGGTCGCCAACAGTGAGTACGAAGTGCCCGATGAGTTTGTTGATGCGGCAGTCACGGATCAGTTGGCTAAAGCTGATGTAGTCCGTCTGCTGAAGCACCGAGCAGCATCGATCCGAAGTGACTTCCTCGCGGCGGAACGCGACGGCCGGCTAACGACCGAACAAGACAGGCTGCTATGCCGGGTCTTTTCTCCGACCCGCCTGGTGCGGCTTTCACATCGCTACATTGTCTTCGACGCAGGTGTGAAGAAGATCGCACGGTATCAGCAGTACTTCTGCGTTGAGAAGATCCGCCGTCGAATCCGCTCTCTTGGACCAGAAGGCATGCGTCGGGGTGGCGTAGTTTGGCACACTCAGGGTTCGGGGAAGAGCCTCACGATGGTCATGCTTGCCAAGGCCATCGCGATGGATCGGCACCGTGGAGAACTGCATGGCGGTAAGAATGGAGAGCGGATCGTTCTCGTCACTGACCGCGTGGATCTCGATGATCAGATTTACAAGACTTTTAAGCACTGCGGGCTGAAAGCCCAACAAGCGAACAAGGGAAGCGATCTGGTCCGGCTCCTCACGGACACAGAGGCCAAGATTGTGACTACGGTGATCAACAAGTTTGATGCCGCACTTGGCAAGGACCAGATCAGCGTCGATGACCCCAATGTGTTTGTGCTGGTAGATGAAGGCCACAGGACACAGTTTGGCATCCGTCATTCGACGATGAGGCGTGTGCTACCGAACGCCTGCTATATTGGCTTCACCGGTACTCCAGTTCGGCGGAAGGACCGGAGCACAGTCGAGAAGTTCGGTGGCATGATCGACGCATATACGATCAAACAGGCCGAACAAGATCGGGCGGTGCTCCCCATCGTTTACGAGGGCAGGCATGTTATCAAAGATGTCAACCAGGCCGAGATCGATGACTGGTTTGACAAGTACACCGAGGGTCTATCCGACGAACAGAGGCAGGACCTGCGTCGAAAAGTGAGCACCGAAGACCAAGTGATGCAAGCCGACCCGGTCATCCGTCGAATCGCACGCGATGTGTCTGAGCACTACCGAGACTTCCTACAGGGGACAGGCCTGAAAGCTCAACTCGTTGCCCCATCAAAAGCCGCAGCGATCCGATACAAGCATTGGCTTGACGATTTAGGTGAGGTCCGGTCCGAGGTGCTGATCTCGCCTCCGGACGACCGAGAGGGTGACGAGGATATCTACAAGCCAAATAGAGAGCTCGTCAATCGATTCTGGAAAGGAGTGATGCAGAGGTTCGGGACCGATGTCCAGTATGCCAAGCAGCTCATCAACTCTTTCAAACACGGGGACACCACTGATCCCGAGAGTGATGCCCCCGAGATCATGATCGTCGTGGACAAGCTCCTCACAGGATTCGACGCTCCAGAGAATACGGTACTCTATCTCGCTCGAAAGCTCCGCGAGCATAACCTCCTGCAAGCCATCGCACGAGTAAACCGCCTCGCAACTGGAAAGGAGCGAGGGTATGTCTTGGACTACCGAGGCGTGCTTGAGGAACTCGACGACGCGTTCGCCATGTACTCTCGGGATCCTGATGATCCGGAGTCGGATGACTTAGGATTTATCGAGTCTCTCGCGACGATCGACAAGGTTTGGGAGGACCTACCGCAACGTCATGCGCTGCTTTGGGACACCTTCAAAGATCTCGCGGGCAGCCGTGACCGGGAGGCATACGAGCAGCATCTCGCTGACGAGGTCCTGAGGATTCGCTTCTACGAACGCTACGCCGCTTTCGCTCGCGTACTCGATGTCGCCTTCTCATCGCACACTTTCCTCAACGAAACATCGGAAGCCACGGTCGAGAAGTACCGCAAGGATTTGAAGTTCTTTGGTGAGTTGCGCCGTTCCGTACGTATTCGCTATGCTGAGGTCGTAGATTTTTCGGAGTACGAGCCAAAGATCCGCAAACTTCTTGACCAGTACATTAGTGCTACCGGAGTAGAGAGCATTACAGGTAAGATTGATCTGTATGATCGTGACGAACGGACCGCAGCCCTCGAAGCCGCAGGGTCCGCAACGTCAAAGGCTGAGACAATTGCCAGCAACGTCAGCCGGGTGCTTGAAGAGCGTGTTCATGAGGAAGATCCGGCAACATATCGCAGGCTATCTGCGATGCTCCGAGACATCATGGAGCGGATGCGTGCAGGCTGGTTGGCCGCTTCCGAAGCTCTTGCCCAGGTCGAGAATGTCGAACTCGAAGTCATCCGACCGACTGCTGACGACGTACCCGACTCGCTAAAGGACACACGACTTGGTGCCATTATCTACCGGAATACCAAGGATGAGCTCGGAGAAGTGAGCGAGCGGGCAGCACTCGCGATCGATTCAATTATCCGAGATCGGGCGATCGTTGGATGGAAAGAGAATATTGATTGCCAGAAGTTGATGCGGCAGGAGATTGACGATTTTCTCTTCGAACTCGGAGATAATGTCAGTGCTGATTGGACACTCAAAACGATCGACAAAATTGTTGACGTTGCCATCGAGCGGGCGAGGGCTGTTCTGTGATACGAGAGCCAAAGCAGCAAAGCATTATGATTGGCTCAGAAGAGTTGCCATATGTGATTATTCGAACATCCAGCAAATCGGCACGGCTCGTTGTTGATCCATCCGGAACCGTTGAAGCCCGAGTGCCAACCGGTCGTTCAGACCAGTCTATTGAGCAGCTCGTCCGCAGTAAGGCGCGATGGATCATCCGGCAGCAAGATTACTTCGCGTCGTTCAGGCCACGTGATCCACAGCGACAATATGTCAGTGGCGAGTCAATCAGATACCTGGGGCGGCAGTACCGATTAAAAGTCATGCAGTCGGAGCACGAATCGGCGAAGCTGCTCGGGAAGCATCTTGTTGTTGAGACCGATACAAGTACGAACTGCTCAAATGTTCGACGCATAGTTCTTGAGTGGTATCGCGTACATGCTGCAAACGTGTTTCGTCTGAAAGCAGATCACCTGCTAGAAACGATGGCCGCCCATGGTATTTGCGAGGCTCAACTCACTGTACGCTGGATGACTAGACGCTGGGGCAGTTGTACGCCATCGAAGCGGATTATTCTGAATCCCCTCCTTGTGATCAATCCGATTGATTGCGTGGAGTATGTAGTCGCCCACGAATTGTGCCACCTCAAGGTTCCAAATCATGGGGATGCATTTTATCGACTTCTGTCAACGGTCATGCCCGACTGGCAGAATCGACGAGAGCGACTTAGACGATCGGGAACTCACCTGAGCTTCTGAATTGAGCGTGCTGCATCAATGGATGGCTTTGCTGGCCACCGCTTCACTACTGTTTGGGGTTTTGGACTTTCGCCCCCGGCAGATTCGCAATCGGAACTAGTTTCTAGATGAAGCTAATTATTAGCGGGATCCGATGGTATCGGAGTGTGTTTAAAGATATGACTATCAGTCTCTCGTTCTGAGCCTTGATAATAAGAGAAATCAGCGCTCCTAGGGGTGCAAAAACCCTATCCGCGCCTTTGATTGGGGATGAATGCCGCACGTTTCTCGATTATGCTGGCTATGAGCCGATCCGATCATGACCAGCTCACCGTCGCTCTGTGAGCTTCGTGTGATCGACGGTGCTTGCGGTTGCTGCATTCAAGCGGCTTGCTAGCCCGCTACTCTGCGTGCATCTACTCAGCCAAACGGCCGCATCGCATTCATTTCTTGAATCGGCTCGCGGCATTCGTTTATCAGTCGTGCTAAGTACGCCTCACCTTCTGCATTAGACGTCACCATCCGTGACATCCACGCTTTGATGCTCGCGTGAGTCTTCGCAAGGCCCGACAGCCTGTTGTAGTACTCCTTCGTGACATATCTCGTGATCGTTTCTGATTCTTCTACCCGCGAATCCGCTTCGCCAAGAGCCGCGAGAACACCCATATCTGTCGCCTGTGAGCGCATCGAGTGATCCGGATAAAACGGAGACTGCGGCGTATGGAACATCTCACTGATGCTCGACAAGGTATATGACACAAGCATGGCCGCTGTCGCCGCAACCAAGACGTGTTCACCAGGATCAACTGAATATGTTTTAGCAAAAGACGGAGACCTCGACATCATAAACGCATCAGTCACCACTGCATGCGCCGCTCGAGTATCTGCTTCGAACTCCATGTACTGCCGAAGACGCATCATGTCAGGGTCGATCTTGCCAATAAGGCCATTCTCAGAGAGCGCCGTGGCAGACACGCCATGCGCCAAATAATCCAAGTGACCGCAACGTATGTGAGCCATTTCATGCTCCCAGATCGCTTTCATGCACAGCGATCGAAGCATTACCCGCAAGTTGTATCGTGCAGCGTCGAATGTTTGAATCGATTGTCGCACAAAGTGTTGCTCTTCATGCTCTTCTCGCATGAATGACTGCAGCGACTCCGCCGTGTGCGATCGGGTGAACGCCTGCTGCATTCTTCGGAGAGGACGTAGCCCTGGCATCAATGCCCCGCTATAGCACGCGTCCGGCGCCGGCGTGAACTCACCGATACTCGGAAAGAAAGCATTGTTTGCACACATGGCGTCAACAACATCAAACAGCACATGCGGCATAGGAAACAGCAATGCTGTGATATAACGATCCCCGCGCTTCACCGCGATGCCGTTTGGATAGTTGCTCAGAACGATCCCCGTCTGAATGGCGATACCATCCTTGCTCCGCGCCGTCATGCTCTCGCGTATTGCAATATCCTCAAGAGGTTCCTCTGATTGCTGAAAATCGTATCTCGTGGTTCTTACAGCAGCAGCAAACCCAGCTGTTCGTGCAACGGCAACCGGATCATCCACATCATAGTGCTCACCCGCCGGAGATCCGTACTCTCGCGCGAACGCCTCAAACAAAACATCATCTTCGGAAATCATCCGCTCTCGCAGTGACAGAAGAGAGACTGGCGACGCACAGAACCGCTTCAAGCCCACCCTCGCGATTTGCTGGGAAATTGTGGCACATGGGGCAGGCAGCCCAGAGAAAGATGAAACGAGCACATCGCAGAGAACCGTTCCCAGCGACAGTTCATCCGACTCCATAGTTTTTTGAATCTCGTGTGCACGCGGACAGATCTTCTGATGGATAACGAACAGGATCTGCCGAAATCTCACCGCGAATGGCAGACCTGCCAACCGGGCTTCACTCGCTTCTATGCCTGCTTTGGACTCGAGCAACTCTAAAGCATTCTGTAGTTCTGGGGACACTTGGCTTTCTCCATGATCTTGGCTAGCGCAGATAATTCTTTGGGTGGTGAGCGATTCCTGACCTGCCTGCAGGTTTGGCGCCAGAGTCTAGGTGAGTCCTTGGTGGTATATCTTCGGGAGTTGGGCTGCCTAGGGCGTAGCGGAGGCCGGGTGATTCGACTCCAATGTGTCCCGCCGCTGCGTCCCGGTCGAAGCGGTTCTGCTAAATTGGAACAGACCTAAACAGTATTGTCTAACACAGAGATCGCTCGGTTAATACATGATCAAATGCTGGTGAATAATCGTAGAGCTTCGTCAAAATCTATCTCGCCAGCCGCGAGTTGATCTTCTGCTTGTTTGATATCTGACAAATCCGGCATGGTGTTCCACTTAAGTGTCGGTTGCTCATTAACGAATGATCCAATGACGCTAAAGGCCTGAGAGAGGGTTGAGAGGATCTCGTCACGTAGTGCAATGCAAAACTTATTCCAATACAGTTCACGTGATACCAGATGGTAGTCTGAAATATGTTCACGGAACATCCCTCGTGCGTCCCACCCGATAGGCGAAGTCATTTTTGCCCGTTGAACTGAGTAGGATCGTGCGACCATTGCAAAATCCTCATGGACTATTTGCTTCCTCACATTCATCATCCAACTATTTTCTGACTGTCCTATAAGCGGCATCGAGCTCCGCATCAATTTGAGAGATCGTCGCCATGGGTTTGGAGGCAAAAACCGAACAAGCCGTGCATTGTCAATTTTCACAATTTGATGACTTCGAAATCTTGTCGACTCTGTCAATGGAATAAATTGGATTGCGATGCCCTGCATTCGCATCAACGATCTACGATGAATGTGAGTAAGCCGAGCACCTCGCAGCAATTTCGAACCATCTACTAGATCCCAGCCCGCACTTATCTCAAATGTCATCGAACCGACAAGTACGAGCTCCTGAGCCACCATCTGAACGAAATCTACGACAGTCTCAGATATAGATCGCTTGTATTGACTGTGGTGATGGTTGAAAGGAATTGAATCAACAAGCAAACCTGAGAGTTCAAGTGAACAATTTTCTAACCAGATAGATCCATGTTCATCATTATTAGAATCACAATCCCGCTCAATAATCGAGCGTACATTGAGCGCCGCATCTTGAGCACACATCCACAGATTCGAATCCCCACCTGGGGAACCAGCCTTGTAAGGGGCGGGCCACCACTTTGCTCGGCCATCCCATTTCAATTTACTACTCTGTTGTTTCGTTATTTTCATTTTTGTAGAACTCTGTTATACGGGTCTTGGCCAGTTCAATTGATCTTTTACAACTGACCAATGCACTTGGGAATTCAATTTCTGACGCCTCTGGCCTTATAGATAAATATAGAACTCCAAAGTACTTATAAAGCTCACTAATTGAATGCCCCATCACAACGGTGACCGATTCAATTACGGCGTTTGAGTTCGGTTTCCTAGGCGAATCGGACCACGGTGATCCGTAGACCTTCTCCATATCAATACCACGCTCAGTGAGAGCTTGCGAAAGCAGGCGCGACCAATTGGATCTCTGCATTGCCCCCGGAGAAAGGAACGGCAATATCAACTGATTATCTATTGTTGAATATAGTGCACGAATGACGGCCTCAGGGTTATCCGCTGAATCCAGGGTGGCATCCCAGATATTGCATACAACTGATTTGAATTTGGTAGAATCAAGTTCTGAAAATATGAGTGCAAGTCCTGAAATCTCCATCATGTCAAGGTACACACTCATTGCAACACGAATGTTATCATTCTGACCCGGCTCCCGAGCGAGTTCTGCATAATGTCCATAGACAGTAATGCTCGCACCAAAATAGGCGGCAAACAACTTTTCGAACCCATCCTCCTGACGATTTGCCATCATGGATACGAGCTCTTCTGCTAGCCAGGCTCGTGTTTGACCTACAAGATCGGGTAGATTTCCCACAACAGGTGCCTGACACAACCTGGGAACAATGGCCGCCAAGTTCCTAAGTACTTTAATTCTTGAAGCTTCGATTCGGTTCAATGCCTCCTTGGATCCAGAAGGGAACCATGGCGCCTCTGTAATGTGATATGCATAAAGTTGCTCATACTGCTCATCAAGTCGATTTATGCCATCAGTTGCTTTCTTGCATGCCTCGATGCTCCGCTGAAGCCACACACCAGCCCATACTGGCCGATTTTCGCCAACCAGTTCTGCTGCTGCTTGCACAAACTCAGTCTCTAAATTTTCGGTTATTGAGAGAATTATGTCTCGAATTTCCTCTGCATACGCAGACGCGAGAATCTGCTTAACATACCAGGCAGGTGTCGATGTTTCACCCTCAGCGGACTTCTCAAACTCGATGCGACGCGAGAGATCTTCGTGTGTTTTAATAACTTTTCGTGGGGCAACAGCCCGGAAATTCCGGGCGCAATCAAGTCGACGCACCGATTCCTCGATACTCAACAATTTCGGTACACCTTGATGGGTAAGGGCCTGACTCGCAGACAAGATGGGTGCCAATCCCGCAACACAGAAGACATCCACCATTTGGAGATGCTTCAGTGGCAAAACGGACTCATCGGTTCTTCGCAAATGCTCGACAAGGATCTCACGGGTAGAGGATATCAGTCGAGCAGCCTCACCTGAGTCGAACATCGTACACTGAGCAGAGACCGTCCTATTTACTTCCAACAACAATCGGACTACATCATCGAGGGCTTCATGGTCTAGAAGATGCCTGAGACACCGAGTGGTCATCTCGATAGCTGTAGTTTCTACAAATCCATGATCCGGAACGGAATCAGGCGAAGGCTGAACGCCAGTTTGAAATGCCAGCTCCGTCAACGAGCTGCTCGCGATGTCCCAGCGTTTAAACTCGGCCTTTCTTGCAAACCAACGGCTGTCTGTGGGGATGGATGGCTTCAGGCCGGCATAGTAGGAAGTCAGCCGAAGCATCCTGGTAGCGATATCAACTACAGTCTCATGATGGGAGTGGTCCTGTGCAATAGAGAATACGAGCAATTCCTCCAATAACTCTAGCTGCTCTGTAGCGCGGCGATTTGCATACTGCTGAAACGATGGATCCAGCCAATTGCGACTATCTGGAATTACCGACTGGAGTGCACTTTCAAAGGTTCTTGACGGATAACCAGTAAGGGTAGCTGGATCAAACAAGTCGAATGTTCGTATGCCAAGAGGGAGAAAAGCGAGCAAGCTGATTAGGATTAGCAGCACAACATAGGCAGCGAGGATCGATGAGTTAGGACCCCCAAAAGATTGAACCGCAATACCAATTGTTGATGTGGCTGCGGTGTGCGCGAGCAGACTGAGATACCGGCGATTCAGATCATCCTGTGGTATGAGTGATCTTATCTCGGTCGCTACATTTGCATATGCAGTACTCGCGACAACGCTTATTGCTGCAAAGAATAGTGCCAACATCGCTGCCGAAGCCTGCGCGACTGTATTCATCAATGCCGTGTATTGCTCAGGATCTACCGCAAACGAAGTGGATGGAATCCAATCGTACAACTCCGCAAGCCGCAGGAAGTACTCCGGGAAGACTAAAAACAGCACACTGGCAGCTATTGCATAAACGAGTGGAGCGAGTGCGCATCTGAATAACTGACTGACTGCTGACCATCCTATTTTTATAGACGACATTCGATTTCGTTGGGTATGCAAAATCCGGCGCCGCTGAAATCCAAGTTTTCCTAGCCAACTAGCAGATTTTTTTCCGTAATACGTCCGCCGCAAAATGAATGGCGATAACCGCCAAGCGCTAAGGCACTGAAAAATTACACGTAGATATTGAACAATCTGGAGCAAATGCAGTTTGTTGAATAAGCTGTCTATCCAAGTCGAACTTGATCGGTTGGATTGTGTGTCTGGATCCGAGTTCATGACATACCCTGTGAATTCGAGAGTGAAACTACGGGATCTTCGAAGATGATTACACCGTCCAACTGACCACAGGATTTACCGGCACGTACCAGATATCTCTTACTTGTGTGTCATTGCTGTACGGCGTCGGATCTGCGTCCCGTACACGGAACGTAGTTGGAATATTCACCGAGTTGCCAAAAATGAGCGCATGCTGTTTCGGTAATGATGGCAACCGCCTCAGCACCGTTTCCGAAATGAAAGGAGTCATCTGCCTGATCTGGGAAAGATCGTCAGGGTTCTGAATACGATGAATAATGAAGTTATTGCACTGAGAGAGGACTGTCTTTGAAAGTTCACTTGGCCTTTGGGACGCCACAATTAGAAAAACACCATACTTTCTTCCTTCTTTTGCTATTCTTTGAAACGTGATGCCCGCATCAATGGCAAAGCGGCTTGGCCGCTCCGAAATATATCGGTGTGCCTCTTCCAGAATCAGATGGACTGGCATGGCGTTGCGCGGATCAGCACGACGCATGCGATCAAAAATCAAGCGGGCAACAACTGCTGAGGCAAGCTCGACGATCTCGTCCGATGCATCGTTCAGATCGACAATGCAAATCTGGCGATCTTTTTTATAGCGTCCGCCATCGACTGCAATTCCAAGCAAGCGATCCACGTAGTGAATCGGCTCACGGTCATAGTCTTGCAACGAGCCAACATCCGCTCGTAGAAACTCATAATCAGGGTTGTCGATCACAGACTTAAGCCGTGTGACCAACTGCGAGCAATAATCTCGAATCTGCTTGTTGCCGTTCGCTTCCTCATAGAAGAGGGCTAGATCAAGTGCGGCCTGAAGTCTTTCAAATGAAAACGGTATATTTGAATAACTGGGAAGCACGGGCTCATCGCTTACAAAGCCCTCAAGAAGCGTAAGTACCGCATCATAATTGATTGTGGTATTTGAATTCTTTCCATCTTTGAATTTACCAAAATCATTGTACAAACCACCAGCAATCGTATTTTTTGAAATTTGCTCAGTCGAAAATGAGTTTAAGACAGCAAGTATTTGACCTTCCTTACTGCCCGTGCTCGAATCTGTATTTAAGATTGAAAGAATTATCTTTGCCAGTACATGATTGCGAACCGCATTGAGGCCGTTGTCGACTCCTTCACCTCCTTCACCTCCTTCACCTCCTTCAGCTTCTTCTTCAGGCGTTTCCTGAAACAGGGTGGTCAGACCAAGTGCGTTTCGAAGGGCGGGGAGTTGTGATTTTTCGCTCGCCCGCAAGAGCAACGCCCATTCATCGATGTTCATGAACCAGTGGGGCAGCTTGAATCTATCCTTGATCTCTGCCGCTTGCCTCTTCTCCGAAGGTTCGAGGATGGGCATCTCAGGCTCCGTCGCCTTGAGATAGCAAGACTTGATCAAAGCAGGAATATTATCAAGCGACCGCCGATATTCACCGTTTACATCGAAGATCACGAAAGCTGCACCCTGTGCCCTAAACGACTCTGTCTTCATGAACACGGACTGAAAGATAGAAGCAACGGTACAGGACTTGCCGCTTCCTGTGTTCCCAAGTACAGCTATATGACCGCCGAATAGTTCATCAAGGCGCGATTTAACAGGATAGCCTTTGAAGACTGCCGATGTGCCGATTTCGATGTTGTGCGGGACGCTTCCCAGTTGGTCGATACCCTCTGCATCCTTCTTTGTCACGGTTTCAGAAAGTAGTTCGACATTGAAAATACGATCGAGGTCTTCGTCCCGCGCGTAAAGCGCATCCGCATAGAGCGGCGGAAATGTAGAAACCCCGAAGCGGAAGCTCCCACCTTGTATTGGCATTGAGCCGACAGGAACTACGTCAAGAAATTTGACAGAAGCGGCTTTATCCAATCCGGCCTGAGAGGCCTGGAGCTGTGCGCTATCTTTTTCTCGAAGACCGACAACTTCCAGTACCACATATTCGGCCTGCATCGGGACCGTGAGATACGATCCAAGCGTTGCCACGTAGTGGATATCGTCAAAACCCACGACGGTGAAGTTGTCACTCCCCCCGTGCAACTCGACAACCAAACGGTCAGCAGAAACGCTGACGATCTTTCCGATGGCGCGGCTTGCATCACCCTTGGTCATCTTCAGTGTCCTGTTGCTTGGCAAGAAGCGTCTGCAATGCCTTCTCTATGGTCTGGTCAATCTTCTGATCGGCGCAAGTGGGCATAAGATGACTGACAACGCCTTCGAAGTAATGAGCTTTCTTCCCCTCTTCTTTACCATCGCCCCAAATGAACCAAATGCGTGGATCGCCGAGCGCTGCAAGCTTCCGCGTGATGTCATTCGTCTCGGGGTCCGTAAAGGCGACGACTCTGAAGCCCGGTAGGCTCAGGCCTTGGAATATGATGTTGTTGACATGCTCATCACCAAAGCTGAATCCCAAGATCACCAAGACGCTCTGATCCTGGACGACCTGTCTCTGAAACTCGCGGAACATATCAGAATATGGCGATCCGAAGCTTGCTGTTTGTTTCGATGGTGTGGGGTAGATCATGACTCGATCCGTTGAAGGATCAGGTGGTGTATGCGACTCGCGAATAGGAAAGAGGCCAGTATTCTCATCAACCCAGTTGACGGAGCCGTGTAACTTGCAGAATTTCACGAAACCATCAGCAGCGGCCCAGCGGCGGGAAGAAATGTCCAACTGCTCTGCCTGCGCCAACCTATATGTGGCAGGATTGAACCTACGTTCGACCGTTCCCGAGAAACCATTGGAGTAATGGATGCTCGAACGATCCATCGCGCGTTCATTGAAGAGATCGTAATTGGTCGAGAAGACCCAAGGCGGTGCGAGGCCGCGTGCACGAGTCGCCAATGATTGATAGAACCGGCGATATAGGGCAACGACGCTTTCGTCGCCGTTGGAGAAAGACCCCGTAGTACACTTGTGGAGAACGTATTTCTTGACACCGATGATAATACTTTCGACTAGAGGGGCAACGGCACTCAGAGCTTCCATATCGCTAGTCTTACAGAACTGATGGGCATTTATCAGAATAGCCATCATCTGCTCCAAATTGCCTCTCACTTCATTGCCGGAAAGATCAATTCCTAGCTTATCATTGAGTTCTGTCTTTAGCTCCGTTGTGACAAAGACAGGAGCTGCCCCTTCAGCAGGGGCTTCCGCGAGAAGGCTCTGGAACTCCTCCGCCAAAAATTTCATTGTTGGAATCCCAAGCTCATCATCGCCATTGCGCAGCGAGGAGCAGCCGGAACCCATCAAAAAAGACAAATTCTTCGCCCCCAAAATCTCAGCCATCTGTCTCTGAATAATTGCTGCCTTATCATCCCAAGAACTATCTCCCTTGAGCTTATCAAACTCGTCGCGACTGCCTTTAAGAAATTTCATTGTCAAGCTCATCCTTTTACTAGATCTGCAGTCAACGGGGAGAGATCCCAGATATGTCAAACAGTCTCTCGTCCTCACACAGGGCGAGTTCTTGTCGGATTAT
>TARA_R110000744_G_scaffold92179_1_pt1 | contig 27353 bp, 47 predicted proteins | sample TARA_R110000744 | Tara Oceans TARA_R110000744 (sample SAMEA4398083) | marine metagenome | biome: Polar Biome; feature: [DCM] deep chlorophyll maximum layer (ENVO:01000326); material: water (ENVO:00002006), including particulate matter (ENVO:01000060) such as... | depth 36 m | reverse complement strand
AAGTTTTGATGTTTCCATCTATTTCTATTGCTTTCATCTTATTGTGCTTTTGAGATTGATAACCAGTAGTCTCCGCTTCCTGCTACTACTATTTGAATTAAATTAGAAACTGTTCCGTCATAAGTTCCTGCTACAATTTTACTTCCTGCTGGAAAAGTAGGTACAAAGTCACCTGTGAGAATTAAATCCTTAACCATTCCAATTCCTACGTTTGTAAAAGTAAATGTAGAATCTGCTGTTATTGTTTTAGTAAATACTTGAGCAGAAGAAAAATCTACAGCCAAAGCTGCAACTGCTGCCGAAGTTTTAAATTCAGTTCCTAGCTTTGCATAAGTGATGCCATCGTCTGCCAATGAAATAGTTACGTTGCCGTCTGGTGAATCTCTTACAATTGGTGCTGTAGCAGTTATTGAATTTACATCACCTGCATCGTCATCGTATAATTCAGTAAAGTTGTCATTCACTTTATCGAATGCCGATCTTAACGGATCACCTGTCCCATCGTTGGCAGTAGTTCCTATATTAATTACTTGTTTAGCCATTTTTTATCTTTTAATATTGTGTTGCGTCTGCTTTATATTGTGTTGTATCACTTGTTTCTAAATTTGTATCTACTGAAAATAAACTACCATCTGCATTGAAAGGGTAAATTATACCCCATCCATTTGCTGCATTTGTATCTCCCCACCAACTTACAGGATAAATTTCTCCAAAATTCATATTTTTGTCTTATCTATACTATAACAATAATTTTTTTCGCTTTTTGTTATATATTCTTTTTTAAGGTATTGAATTAACCTTTTAACATTTTTTTCTTTTGGTTTGTACGATCTTTTTATAAAACCCATCCTTCAAAACTTGCGTCTTTGTCAGGGTATACATCCGAATTTGCATTGGTGTAATACTCTGGAAATTTAGTTGATGCATTAAAACTCATATATTCAATGAATCTTTCAGTGTAATACTGAGCAATATTTCTTTCTTTTTCCATTAAGAAATCAACTTCGTCTTTTTCAACGTTTTGTGAGTTTTCGCTATTATGCTTATAGATGCCCTTATTTGCAATTGTATACGCTGCAAAGGGTAAGTACTCAACCATTGCCCAATGTATCAGCATAGGCTTTATATAGTCCGTTACAAGGCTTAAATAATCACCAGCTAATGTGCTACCTTCAATATCTGCTTCTATTTTATTAAATAAGTCGCTTCCTAGATAATTCTGAATGTGAATATCTTGAGCGATTTTTATATATTGAATAAACTTGTCAGTATCCACACCACCATTTACCGATGTAAATTTAACTAAGTCTTTTCTTGTTATGAATAATCCTTGTGCCATATTATTTATTTACAAATCCTTGATTTGGCATATCAACTGGTCTAGTCGCTACCTTTTTATCGTTTGTTTCAGGTTTAAAACCTTCCTTCTTAGCTTGATTTACACTCACTTCAGCATTTGGATTTCCAACATCAGGAGTTACACCTTCGGCTTTTGCCATATATGTCTTACGCATCCAAAAATGGTGACAAGCTCCTCCGCCTTTGTAAAACCAAAGATCATAAGTAGCTGCTCCACCTTTACCCCAACCTGCATTCACAGGCTTTTTGCTCATTTGTTGTATATCTTCTTTTCTATATATCTTTTTAGCTGATACCATTTTCTTACAAAACTCTCTACTATTAGATTGAGTTCTTAATGGTGCGTATTGATAACGAACTCTAAATTTTAGCCCTTCTTTGTTTTCGCCATCTTGTTTACTTTTTGCATTTGATCTTGCACTTCCTGTAGAAGCTAAACCAATCATTTTGTCTAAAGCTTCTTCTTGGTCATAATCTACTGGTCTTTCATCTACTAAATCCCATTCTTCTAAATTTTCATCTTCTCCAAACTCTTCAAGTAGTTCAAACATTTCGTTATCTTCAAACGACTGCTCTTCCTTAGACATTTTAACACCTGTTTCCTGCTCTCTAGCTTCGTCAGTGATGGCATTATCAGTTTCTATAAATTCAAGCGGCTGAGACGTCTTAAAATACAATTTAAGGCTAATACCATTAACAGCTAATATATCATCCATTGCATCAGTAATTAAATCCTGATATGGTTTAATAGTAACGTTGTTAAATAGTAGTGAAGCAGTTTTTATTTCGTCTGCGTTGTTTCCTAGTCCAGAATTACCATCTCTAATACCTAAAAGCAATGGCGAAGTAATACGGTGTGACACCATAAGCTTACCAGTACATTCATTTGAAAGGTATTCGTAATGAGCAGGAGCATCGTTTAAAGGAACGTCATCAATTGTTGTTTTGCTTTCTGCATTGTTGTTAAAAGCAATAATAACCTTTTCACCTCTTGCACCTGATAGCTTGTGCATTACATCAGACTTAATCTGAAGTTGTTTTTCCCTGTCAGGTACACCGTTATTAAAGTTGACTACTTTAGTTCCGCTAAAACCATTTTGTACATCATTGATAAGGTAGTCTGATATTTCGTTTTCTAGTTCTGCGTAAGCTAACCCCCCTTGATAATCTACAGGAGCATAATAATCATATCCAGAAACGTATCTTTTTATAATTTTTATTTCAGATTCCTTTCCATTACCATATCCAAAAGAAGCAATTCTCAAAGGCTTATCATTTGGCTTTAATTTAGACCAATCGTGAAAATAATAATAAGCTTCAATATCTCCATCTTCGTTACATTTTTCAGCTCTTAAAGTTTGCCTTGGAAAGTGTTCTGATTTTACAACCTTACTATCTTTGTAAAGAACTTGAAATGATGCCTCTCCTAGTAGTTTTAAATCTAAGGAAATCTTTCTTAAACATTCATTACTAAATATTGATCTTAAAGCTGCATATTCATCAGGCTTGGAACTGCTGTTTAAAGCATCTACTCCCTTACCATATATCATTTGACTAACTCCGTTTATAATTGCGTTATTAGTCGTTGAATTGGTGTATAAATCAATTAAATAAGAATAGTAATTGTTATCCTCACCATAATTAACCCATTTACGTTTTTTGTCTTCCGTAATCTTAGGTCGATTGTATGATGCTAAATTAACTATGTGTAAATTATCCATTATGCGAAAATAAATTCATTATCTGTGTCGTTTGAAACATACTCACCATTGTTTACTGTGTAATCAGCAACCACTTGATTGGTGCAAAATATTTTATCTTTAAATATTACATCTGTTCCAGAAAGAATTGTTAGTATGTAAAAAATATCTTGTTTTACTGGAAATACTGCGTTGTATCTATTGTAATATAGTTCTTGAGTTATTCCTGTAGTTGCTTGGCTGTATACTTGTTTGTTTGTTGATTCGTTTAAAATCTTTACGGTATAAGAAGAACCACTTATATATTCACGTGGTATGAAATCAATGTTTTGTGCTGATCCGCTTTCTTGTAGTATAATCATATATATACAATAATATTTTATTGTTTTTGTTATTTATAAGACAAAAAAAAGAGGGCATAAAGCCCCCTAATTTATGAAAACATAATTCTTTTATGAATTTGTTCCTACTGTTACCGTTACAGTTGCCGAAGCCATACCAGCGTAAGGATCAGCAGCAGTTGGAGCATCAACAAAATTTGCAGGAAGTTTTTCCTGTGCATTTAGTGTTAAATTGTAGCCTGAAAATTCTGCCATTCCAGAACCAGTAACTATTGACCCCCCAGTTACTTCAGCGCCATTTTCAAGACCCATAACAAATACATTTCCGTTATAATCTTCAACAGCCACGTGAGGTCTTCCGTATGCTAAAAGTTTAATTTCTTTGTTATCTTCTTTAGACAATTTTTTCAGTGTCAAAGTAAGTGTTTGGTCAAAGAATGTTGTACCATTTTCTCTTGAAGAAGTAATAGCTTGCTCGAAGCTAGAATTTCCTTTGAGTTCATATTTGTAGGCAACAAAAGTTCCCGTTAAATCCGTAATAACATCATCAGTGAGTGTTGCAGTACCTAGATCACCAAAGTCAGTGAAATAGATTGCCTTCAATCCGCCAATAACATCTTTACAAGGTTCTTTTCTACCAAGTGTTAAATCGCAAGCCATCTGTTTTTTTGTATTAAAAAAGGGTGAGTAGGCTCATTGGCTCACCCACCCTTTAAGTTAGTTTATTTATTTACTACGAGTAAAGAACTATGTCTGAACCGATCGAATGCTGAATTCCAGCAGTATATCTCATAACGATTCTTACATTCTGAGAACCATCGATGTCAGCCATATCAATAACTTTCACTTCTTGAGAATCTGAAAGTAAGCCAGTTCCAAAGAATAAGTTGCTTTTTTCAGCGGCTACCATAGTGTTTGATGTCATACCTTGCCCTAAAGCAACATTGATACCATCAAATGTAAGTGCTCCACCGTTAAACCATTGTGTTCCTTTGTTGTCTGTACCAGCAGCTCCTACGTTTGTAGCGAAACCGCCCAAAGCTCTTACATAAGCTCTATACACGTTTGGAGCAACATAGATAGTCAAGTCTTCTGATCCGTAAACAGTAGAAGGAATTGCATCAACTGTCAAACCAATTTTTTCAACAACATTCGCAGCGGTAACAGCCGCTCCTGCGCCTACATCATTAACATCTGTGTCTGCTGCTAGAGTAGTAAGGAAACCATCAAATTCTCCAGCGGTAGCATTTGTACCAGCCCAGATTGTGTTTTCAGTTTTTTGTGCAACTTTACCTGCAACGTGAGCAATTAAGAAATCGCTGAAGCTAGAAGGTAGGTCAGAAAAAGCTGAATACCCCATAGAAATTGCTTCCCAGTCGGAAACGAAATCTTTCTTACACAATTGTAGGTTTACTTGGAACTCTTCAGGTTGAAGGATTCTTTCAGTTAAAGTTAAGGTTGAAGTTGGATCAAAATCACAACTAGAATTTTTAACGATATCATCAGTCGCTACTTTTTTCATCACTTCTTTGAATTTTACGTTTGGCTTGATAGTGATTAAATCATTTGCCAAAGTTGAACCACTTAGAAGAGCTGCAGAAACATATTTTCCTGCAAATTCCCCAGCATAAGTAGTTGTAATTGAAGTAGTTGTCGCCATTGTTTATTTATTTATTAGTTATTTAATCTTCTTAAAACTCTATCCATTGTAGAATTGCCTTGTCTTTTTTGGCTCAATAGATTGATTTCTTGTTCGCTTTTTGCTTCAGGATTGTGTTTTACCTTTTCAACTGGTGCTTCAACCGCTGAAAGCTCTAAGTCTTTTTCTTCAACAGTTTCTTCATTAGTTTCTTCAACCTTAGACATTTCTTGCTTTTCAATAATTGCTTTAATTTCTTCAATCATTGTTTTAACCTCTGCAAGTTCTTCTTTAGTTGCGTAAGCCAATTCTTCCTCTGCTGCTTCTACTTCTTCTTCGGCTGGTGCTTCTTCTTCAATTGCTCCGATAGATGCTATAATGCCTTCTTCTTCAACAATTAAAATTTCACCATCTTCTAAAGTGTAATCCCCAACAGGGAGAGCTACTTTATCTTCTTCGCTAACGATAAAGACTTCTGACCCTGCTTCAAAGCTTTCACTTTCAATTACAGTTCCGTTTTCTAATGTAGCTTGTGCCAATTTTACTTCTTCTTGGAGTTCTACCCCAACAAGTTCTTTTACTTTATTTAACATATCTAGTGCTTTCATATATATACAATAATTTAATTATTAGTTTGTTACCTTTTTAAGTTGATTTTTTCTGTATTATAAACCATTCAATTCCGTTGCTCCAAACTTGAATGCCTTCGTAAGCTTTATTTATTTCGTAGTAAGAATTAACTCCATCTAAATTCTGAGAACCAAAAGGTGTTAATCTTGCTTTTGTTGCTGCTACAAATGTTGAATCTGTAATTATTTTTTTAACTCTGTTTAAGTTTTTTGCTTCAGTTGCATCTGGTAGTGTTAAAATCATAGTACCATTATCACCACTCCAACTTAAAACAAGCATTTCAGTTTCATCGTAAGTAGATGTATTTAAATCAACAGTTTGACCTGAACTTACTGTTAATAAAGTAGGATCAAAATGATTTACAATAAAATGCTGAGCTTCTGTAATTGTAGCCTTTTTAGTTACACCTGAATGAACCATCGGTATCAATTCAGTGCCATCCATTTGACTAGCAGTTACAGTTGTTAATTGACTAATTTTTTTATCTGACATTATAATAATATTTTACCGTTATCTTCTTGTAATAAAAAGTCTATTGATTCTAAAAGCAATGCAAAATCAGTTTTAGTTATACTTCCAATACCTTGTGCCCTTAAACTACCATCACAGCATTTGCGTGAATATGTGTTGTTCTTACACAAACACGCTCTTTTGTCGCTAGTAGGACTTGAATATCTTTCCATTTAAGAAAGTAGGTTTTTAAGTTCGTTTATTACTTCTTGAGCATTTACTTCAGCTAAATCATCTTTTACTTTATCTTTTGGTCTTTCTAGCTTGTCTGCAAAGTATCCTTCAATACTGAATCCTTTTACTCTACCTGTCTTGATCCAATCGTTCCAAATTTCGTCATTGTTTACCTTCATTGATATCATCCAAGTGCCAACTGGTAAACTTAGACCATACTTTCTGCTCTTATCTTGCACCTCATCTTCTATTATCCAAGATTCTACTGCTGATAATCCAGTTAAAGGAACTTGATGTTCTAGTGTTGAGTTGTTTTGATTGCCATTTATAAAGAATAATTCACTAGCCTTGCGGACTGTTTTCTTAGAAAAGAAAATATAATACTCATCTTCTCCGTTTTTACGGTAAATCGGCTTGTTTGGAATCAATGCTGCGCCTAATAATATCTTCTTTTCAGCATCAACTTCAGCGAATTTAACCTGATGGTCTTTAAGTGCAATGAAATCTTCTTCGATTGCAGGGTTTTCCACTACAGAAATAGCTTCAATTCCGATTGGATCATCTCCATCTTCTATAAATAATTCAATTATGTCCATATATATACAATAAAATTTATACTTTTTTGTTTTAAATTGATGCTGACTCAATAATGTTTCTATCTAGTGCTTGTTGAGATGTTACATCTGATGCTACTATATAGGCTTTTTGCGGTTTGCTTTCCTTTTCTCCTATTGCTTGTGCTAGTTGGTTTTCTGGTGCTGCCCCTACAACGTTAAAAACTGGTGCTGCTGGTGCTGATGCTACTGAACCTCCACCTCCGCCACCGCCTGCGGATGATGCTGCTCCTTTAGCTGATCCAACTGCTGAATTAACCGCTGCCATTATTCCTGCTGCTTGTGCTGCAAAGGCTATTAATAAAGGAACGTTTTGTGGAAATCCTGCTGCTGCTGTTTTGGCAAACCCTGCGGATGTATCTACTCCAGCTTCGGCAGCTTTCATTGTTATCTTTTGAATTGTCGCTTGTGCTTCGGCAATCATATCTTTAATTCTCATTGCTTCCTTAGCTAAAAATAAAGCTTTTCCAATATCTGATTCTTGACCTGCTGCATCAATTACTGCATCTAAGTTTTTGTATATTTCTTCCCTTTCTCTTTTCTTAGCTTCAATGATTTTTTCAGCACGGGCAGCAGCTTCTTCATCTCTTTTCTTTTGAGCTTCGTCAGCAGCTTCTAATCTGTCTTTCTCATCTTCGTCAGCTTCTTTTTTTAAGTCAATTAGTTCCTTTTCAAGTCCGATCTTATTTATTAACTGCTCTGATCTAAAGCCTTCTATTTGTGCTAATACTGCTTCTCTTTCGTTTTGTGCTTCTAGTAAGGCAATATAATTTTCTTGGTTTTGGTTTTTATCATATTCCGCTTGTGCTGCCTTGATTGTTATATCAACATTGTCAAGCATTAACTTTTGTTGTTCTTCTAGTACTTCACCTAATTTATTATTAGCTGCAATACGCTCTGCAATAGTTTTGGTTTCATCGTCTCTTATTTGACGTTGCTGTTCTGCTTGTCTGTCATACTTCTCAATTAAACCTTGATTTATTACACTCGCCAACTCAGCTTGTTTGTTAAGATCTACAATAGCTTTTGCAGAGTCAATAGTACTTTTAGCATAATCAGATATGCTTTTGGTTGCTTTAGTAACAACATCAACCGATTTATCAAACGAATCATTAACACCTGTTAAAACGTCTAAGCTTTCTTTTCCTGCTAGTTTTACATCATCTAAAGCTCCTGCAAAATCACCGCTAAATACTTTTTTTACTGCACTTGCTAAAAATCCTAATGTATCTAAAAAACTTTCAAACCTTTCAATTAAGTTTTCTTTTATAGCATTTCCAAAGTCCTTTACATTTTGCATCGGATCTTCAAAAGACTGTTTAAAATAGTCAATTACAGTTCCAATGTTATTATTTAAGAAATTAAAAAAGTCATTGAATGCTAAACTTAATACTTCAAATGTTATGTTAAAGAAGTCTAATACCTTTTGGTTTTCATTAAACACTTCAACTAACTTAGCAAAGGCTGCAATGGCTAAACCAATACCAACACCTTTTAAAGCGTTGCCAATACCCCTAACTCCTTTTGATGTTCCCTCCGCACTTTTTTCAACACCCTTTAAACCTTTTTCAGTTTGCTTATTACCTTTTACAACTTCATCATTTAATTTACCAATTCCGTTTTGTAAATCTTTTATTTCAGATGTTGCAGTTCCTGTTTTAGCTTCTACCTCTACGGTTACTTTTCTTGTTGCCATAATTCTTTTTTGAATTGTTGATATGCTTCTTTTATAGATTCAGGATATTTGTTTTTGCCTAAAGCTATTGATGTATATTTTCCGCTAGTTTCTTGTTTCTTGGCTACTTCTAGTAAGCCTAATATATTCGCTATCATATGTAGTGCAGTTTTTAATAAAATATTTTTATGTTAGAACAAACTCCATTCATAACTAAAGCTGAAATTCCTGATACTGAACTTGCAGTACCATCTAAGTTGTAATTATAAAAAGCATAATACCCATCCAATGGAAGTTCATAATCTACTGAACCTAAATAATTGTAAGGAAGTTTGAATAAATTAAACCCTTCTTTTAAAGGAACTACTGGTTCGGAATCGCTTGATCTATTTGCAAAAGTCCAAGTGCCAAATGGTAACGCTCCAATGTTAGTTCCAGATTGTTTAGCATATGCTTCAGCTTGTGATCTATCCGTTGCGTGATACCCTGTGCTTTTTTCGTAGTCATAAAAGCTAGTAGATATTTGATCCGCTGTTAATCCTGCTGTCCTTCGCTTTGTTCCGCTTTCACTTACAAAAGTAAATGGATCACCTTCTACAACGTAAGGAATAATACTTGAAGTAAATGCTCCAAAAGTTACATTCTCAAATGTGTAAAATGTGTTGTCCTCATTCCTTATTCTTATTGTTCTTTTACTTGAACTTTTTGGTAAAATGTATTTTTTAAGATAACCTTCTACACCTACGTAAGTTGGACTCTCAAAAGTTTTTACCGTTTGAGTAGATGTTATATTTATGCCACTATCGTAGCTTGGATTGTTATTTGTAATTGCATAAGTTTTATAATAAATAAAGTCTGGAGCTGTAAGTCCTTTTACGGTATATCTTAAAGGCTCTGGAATTGAATATTTGGCACTAGAAATGGGATACTCAATACTTATATTTGTAACGTTTGCATTTGCTTTTAAAGTTGATATATCGTTGGAAGTTAATTCTGATTCTGTTTCAGAATAAAATAATCCATACTCCGCAATCTGCTCAGTAGCTCCAATCTTACCTAGCGCATCAATTTTCATTGCTAAGGATACCGTAGTTGTTGTTGATGCCGTTGGAGTTACATACCCTATCACAGGTGCAACGACTACTATTGGAACTCCTGCAACTGTTGTGGTTATTACATTGCTAACCGCTGTATCGTTTGGAATCTCTTCATCAGTTGATACAACTTCTAATCCTTCACTATTACAATCTTTATCGGCAGTAAATGAAGATGTATCTGATAAAACAAAAATACTATCTGCTGTAATATCACAATCCGCATCAGGCAAAAACTTAGATGGTACGATAATGCCAACATCTTCTGATATATTTATTAATTCTAAGTTGCTTAAAAGCGTTTCAAAGTTTGTATTTATACTATTTATCTTATAAGACTTATTAAATATTACAATCTTATCTGCTAATGATAATTTGTGTAATGTGGTTACAGGTAAATATGCTTTGATTTTTGTTAGCCTCCTTCTTTTGTCAAATACTTCTTTTATATATGTTTTATAATATTTTTCAAATAAGCTTTTATTAAAAGGTTCTCTAGCATACTCATTTTCCTCTCCGTTAAAATTTAAGTTGTCGCTTGTATCTACACCGTTTGCTTCATTAAAAAGGTGTAATGAGTTTGAAGGTATAAAGTAAGTTGATAAGGATGACACACTGCCTGCAAGTGGTTTGTATCCAATAGCTGTTCCTGTATTTTTCTCAGGATAAAACAAAAGAGGTTTTCCTAGTGTTGGAGATTGTGATGAGTCTACACTCCACCCATATTGAATAGTCGTATCACGATCATCTTCTGCTACGCTTGTGTTGGCATCAATTAACCTTTCATATTTAAAGTGTTCAAAGGGTATTGTAATATCATATACATCACCGCTTAATTTATCGTCTCCAGTATATTTAACAGAACCCCAATCTTTATTAAATTGCTCTTTGTGATTTTCAGCTAGAAAACTTTCTAGTCCTTCGTATGTAAAATTGATTTCCCTATATGGTAAAACTGTATCAATAGAAGATGATTCTTTATCTAGGTCTTTTGTGATGTCCCAATACTTTACACTAGATGAATAGTAGTCATCCAAAGCTTGTATTTTAACTTCTTTGCTTTCTGTTATGTATGAGGTCAGATTAAACATTTTAAAAAGTCCTTGAAGAAACTCTATAATCTTCATATCTGGTAATTGATTTGCAACTTGCAAAATCTTATTTGACCCAGTATTAATTGATTGTTTTAAAAATACATACCTTTCAGTTGTGCTCCACAATTTTTCTTGATCTCTTCTTAAATTCCAAAGAATCTCGAAAGTGCCTACTTCGTTAGTAACTAGCTCAGCGTGGATTGATTCGTGAGGAGGAAAACTTCCAATATCAAATATTTTTGTGCCAACTTGGTCATCAAAGCTTTTCCATAACTCACCATCTTTGTATATTAAAAGACTGTATTTTAAAACAGCACCTATTGTACTAATAGAAACTTTAGCTCTAGGATTTCCGTGTCCTACTGTAGCAAATGTGCCACCTTTTAAATATCTTAAAACTCCATATTCTTGATCATTTCCCTTCCCTTCTCTTTTATAATTGTCAAATAACACAGTGTTAATTTGATCTTCAAATACTCCTCCAACCTTGTTATGAAGCCATATATACAGATCATAAAACGACGCATTGTTCTTACTAAAGAAATCATCAGAAAAATTAAATCCAGCAGGTTTAAAATATTGGCTTTCAATTGCTTTTACAATAGCATAAACATTCAATGCAGGTTTTAATTGACTTGCATTTACACCACCTAAAGCTGATCCACTATCGTAGTATAGGTTTGCTAGTTCTTCTGTTGTGCTAGTTGCTGCGCTTGAATCATAATAAAGCCTTTGACCATAAGTTATCAATGGAGTTATAATTGCTTTGTCATACAAAACCCCTTCAGATGTTATATCTAGTCCATTTGTTATTGAACTTAATAAATTGGCATCTGTATAGTCAAATTTAAAATTAGCTAAAAATGAAAGTGAGCTTAGTTTAGTGTCTCCTAAAAGGTCTTTTAGGTTTACCGTATTGCCAAAGAACGTAAGCCTGTATGTGTGAGGTTTGTTTAGTTTTAACGTACTACCCTCAAGTTTTATTTTACCTTTCTTAAAAGGCTTGTAATTAAGGTACAGCTCCGCATCTATCTTCTTTCTACCATCAAAAGAATTGACATTTAAATTGTCCTCGTTATCAACTATATCAGAATTGTAAAAATGCTTAAAGATTTTATTATTTACTTTACTTGCAGGAATTGAAAACGTCTGCGTAAACTCAGTAAATATTTTATCAATAGCTTTAACGTCTTGGATGCTTTGCGATAATGTTACCGTTTCATCATCAAACATTTCTACTTGTTGACCTTCTACATAAAGCTGTAATGCTATCATCTAACGTTGTTTATTTTATCAAATGCAAATTCAAAATCTACTTTGTAATCAATTAACTTGTCGTTTAATACTGTTTTAAATTGTAAGTTTTTAGTTGTTGGGATAATTGGCAGCGTTTTCCCATTGTATCTTATCCATAAATTCTCTGACAAAAACAACTCTTCTATTGTGTCGTTCATATCTTCCTTTATAAAACCAGTGTTTAGAGATATGCTAGAAGTTGCATTTATATTGTATCTAGTTTGTTGCGCTTGATTAACCCCATAGGTTACTGTGGAGCTGTTTATAATATTCCTTTTAAACTTTTCATCACTTACATTAAAGCTTTCAGTTGTCTTTTTAAAGAAATATAAATCTTGGAATGCGCCATACCTGTTTACAAATGTAACTTTATAAGGTGTAAATTTTGGCTCACATATATTTACAACGCTTATGGTTTTTTGTGTTGTCCCTCCGCTATCTTTTACTTCAATCGATGTAGTGTTTGCAGGAATGTCTATATACTGAATCTTTTGGTTTGTGTTTCCGTTGTCTGTTATTGTTGTAGTTACTGAGTCAATAACAACGCTTCCAGTAGTCGCTGCGTACACAGGGAGCTTTCCTACTGTATTTTCTGGTAAGTAAATAGTACTACTACTAATTAAGTCATAAGCTGTCAACTGAGGGTTTATTTCATCCTCATAAAAACCATACCCATCAAAAGCCAAGCTTGTGTTTGTAACAGGTGATCCATAAGTAAAGATTGTATCAGTGTCATCAACTAAATTTGCTACGGTTGTGACCCATATTGTCTTGGATAGATATTCATCGTTAAAGTTTACATCTATGTAGTCCCTTACAATTTCGGCAATTTCAAATACGATATTATCTTGATAGCTTATGATTGATTTTTGTAAAGTATATTTTAAATCGGTATCTGTGTAGCTTCCTGATATACCACCATAAATATAGATACTTAGATTAACTGATTTTAATGTTGCCATTTTTTATATTTTATAATTGAAAGCCATTACCGTTACCGCCACCCTCACAATCCCATCGCCATACTTCTGTTACTATTCCGCTGTTACTTATTCTCCAAATATGAAAAGGTCCTGAACTACTTGAGATTGAACTTTTATTGCTAAAACTATCTACTCTATAATACTTATCTCTACCAAACCAAGGTTCTGCTGCGGTTGTTGTTCCAAATACAGTTGAGCAAACAGTTGCATTATAAGCATCACCTAAACCTGTTGCGCTTGATGCTATTGTTGTTGATGCGCCACCAAAACTATTTTGACAAAAATCCTCTGGTGCTTCACCTACAAAACTTTGCTGGATGTAGTATGTGTTTGTGCTAGTGCTACAAGGGTTAAGTTGTGCGGGTTGTGTTATTGATTTTGTACAAGCTACTAAAGCATTAGCGTTCGAGTAAGCAGAAGAGTTAGGCACCCTTATATTGAATGTAATTGATCTTTGTGTAGGAGTTGAAACCTCTTCAAACTTAATTGGTGTAGTTGTTTCAATTACTCCCCTTGAGGTGTTTCCTGTTTTTATAGTTCCATCAGTGTAGATTGCTTGATTTGTTAGTATCGTAGTATCACAATCAAATGCGACACCTGCATTTCCTGATTGACTAAATGTCTTTGAGCATTCAATAGATGCTCCTGCATTTCCGTATCCTGTGGGTACTGTTATTAAAAAGTACAAGGTCACGTCTTGAGCAGTGCTTCCAGTGTTGGCTGCTACTGATGTGATTGCTGACCCTCCTGAAGTTGCTCTTATCTCTGCTATTGTACCAATTAAACTTGGATTACTAATTGTACCATCTTGTGCAATACTTCCGCCTGTTAAACCTGCTGAGTCCACTCCAGTTGATGCTGTACATCCTAAGTCGTTATTGGTTGCAACCGTTACGGTTATTGGTTGAATAGCCACACAGCTATTTGCTGATTGATCTGTTGCCTTTACATACACAACCTTAGTTCCGCCTACATTTAAAGCAGTTAATGCTAAAGTCGTTCCAGTCGGTTTGCTCATAGCCACAAAACCAGTATGTGGATTTACTATGATATAAGAATAAATGGCAACTGTTCCTGCATTAAAATAAGAAGTCAAATCGATTGTGTTTGTATCGCCTGCTCCTGATAATGATTGTGTCGGAATTGTTCCGTTTGCAGTAGGACCATTTACACATCCAGCAGCCTCTTGTACTGCTGTTTTAGAACATAACAAATACCCACCTCCTGAGTTTGAAAATCCGTTAGGTATTACAATTTTAAAAGTTACCGTTCTAGTTGATGAAGCTCCCACTGGTGCAAACTTATTATTTGCAAAATCACCTGCTGTGCTTGTAAAGCTATCTATGTATCCGTAATCTAAAGTTGGCAATGTTACCGTTCCATTTGTATCAATACCGTAATCCGATAGGTTAGCTATTGCACAAGTAAATGGAGGACTTGGCTTTGTAGGTGTAACGTATTCTAAGTAATATGGACTTCTTGCGTTTATTTTGCTCATCTTTCAAAATCTAATAAATAATCTATGTCTATTGCTAACTTATCTAATAACTCACTTGGAAGCTTTTCAAAGTTTTGTTCAAATGGTTTGGTAAAAAAGAAACTTGCTCTTATTCCTTTTTCAAATATGCTTTTGGCTATTATAAATCCAATCGTTCTGTAATTGCCTTTTTTAAATTTTCCTTTCTCGTCTCTTAGTCTTATATTTTTTGCTTTTGCCCATTCAGCTATTGGTTGCATCGGAGGTCTTTCATTGGTGTATTTAAATCTACTTTCCCTGCTCTTGCTATATGTTGACTTAGAACCTTTAACCCCTTCGTCTTGAAACATTCCGTAGTCTGCCATATAAAACTGCAAGTTTAAACCACTTGACTTATAGCCTAAACTATTAAATAATTCACCACTTTGATTTCCTGTGATGAACCTATTGTTTTTATGTCTAGCTAGGTTTCCCTTTGCTTGTTTTATAACGCTTTTAGCAAAACCTTCTAACGCTGCTTTGGTTTGTTTAAAATCCATTAGTCGCAAATTGTCATATCGTTCTGTACCAAGACATCAAACGTCGCTGTCCATCCTGCAAGCTTATTCTCAAACCTATCCACAAAAGGCTCACAACTGACATCACCAGCCACTTGATATAATTCAGTATATAAATCCCCTCTCTGTAAGTCATTGATCACCCTTGTTAATAATGCTAATTGCGTGTTTAGTACATCTTGTTCATTGTCATTTCCTACGAACTTATCCGTAGCTTCTTCTTTACTAATGTCTACAATGTCCATTGCAAGGACTGAAATATTAAATGTGGTTGTTTTAGTTCCTACCGTTGCTGTATTAACTATAATGTGTGCTAAGGGAAATATTGACTGCTTGTCTAAATCAACATCATCAATGCTACCAAAGCTTACTGTATTAGTAAATGGCTCAGCTTGAAATGCTGTTTTAATCTTATCCGTTATGTTGTAAAAACCTTTCATCTTTTTCTTATTCTTTTTGCTTCTAACTCTTGTTTCTCTTTTTCAAAAACCAAATATAGTAAAGCAGTGTTTACATTTAATCTAGTGATTTTGTCAAACTTGGTAACGTCTCCTTTAGCGATTCCATAAACCGATTGATACCAACCCCACTTGATGCCAAAGTTTGTCTCTGCTCCATAGTTAGTTCCTTCTTCATTTCCTTGCTCAAATAGTTCAGGGTAATTGTCAACAACTCGTTGCTTAAACGATAAAAAAAAACCAGTGATCCCATTACAACATCTAAAGGCATTTGTTTAAATGCTTCAGCGTTATCTGTTCCCTTGTAATCTTCTATTTGGTATTTATCTTTTTTCTGTAGTGTTACCGGTCTGTAAAGAACTGACATTGCTTTATGCATTTGTTCCCAGTCTGATAGTGTGTTATCTAGGTCTATGTACTCTCCTAATGTCATATCGTCTAGCTTTGGTATAAAACCATAGGTAATGCCATTAAGTTCAAACGTAGGCTTTAAATCAGGCTTCTGTTCGAATACCTTGTTTAGATCTTCTATGATGTCTGTGACGTGATTAAATCTAATAGTTGCAATGTCCTTGAGATCAAGGTTACAGAATATCTCAACCATCTTATGAAGCAAGAAGTTAGTGTTCTGATTATCTTCAGTGTTAAGCTTGGTAAACTTTTGATATTGCTCTAAGGGTATATCGCTTAATGAGTCTGGAACGTATAGGTCTATTATCATATATATACAATAATAAAGTCTTGGTTTTGTATAAAAAGAAAAAGGGCTAACATCTCTGCAGCCCTTCATCCAACATTAACTAACTAAAACTCAAATGAAACTCGTTTTGTGATTATCATATAACCAATGATAGCACTCTTCTATTTTATCTGTAAGCTTTTTTGTGTTCTGAACATATTCTTCTTTACCCCATTTTTCTGTTCCCTGTATAGATAGGTAAATCTTTACCCTAGACTTTAAACCTGTCCTGACTGGCTTCTGATACACGTACATATCATTTTCCCAGCAGCGTTGCATCTTCTTCCATAGAGGTTTGTTTAATGGCTTTACATCATCCATACTAAGAACTTAAATCCTGAGTATAGCATAAACCAGAACCCTGTCATCAAGACAACAAATGCTAATGCATCTCGTTTGATGTTTTTAATATTATCATTCGACTTTATTCTTTTAACTTTCTTGTAATTCATAATCTTGTTTTTAAATTTATAACATTGAAGCGTTAAAGCAATCATCAGAACACCATCCTGAGTTTTCTATTGCTGCGCTGCATTCTAAACATTCGTAATTTAATTCTTCTTTTGTTGGATCAAACATAATACTTTTTTTTTAAAAAGGAGGCTTTCGCCCCCATTATTATTTAAACTGGTCCTGTATAAGTGTAGTTTGGATTTTCCAACATAGATGATCCATCCCATTTTACAAACGATTTATTTGATTTCTTAATTCTAAATGCTTCTCCTGTTATTTTTGATCTATTTGCAGATACACCATCTTTAAGTCTGTCTTTTCCTATTGGTATAAAAATGTAGAAAAATTCTGTTTCTTTTAATGTTTTAAAAAAATTAAAGGTTGTTCGATTGTAACCCGTTTTCTTGTAATAAATTTCTGTTGTCATTTTGTTTTTGTTTTACTCTGTAAAGATATAAACTTTTTATTAACTACCAAATTTATTTTAAATTATTTTAATAAATAAAATACTGTCCCTTGTTTGGATTTTCTAAAGTGTCCATTAAAATGTATCGAGCCGCATCTATACAATCTGGATGTGCGCCTGATGGTTTTTGTAGTTGGTTGCCTTCTTTATCTGTTGCCCACACATATCCTTGTAGCTCCCTCTTTAGGTTCTTACTATTAGATGTAACATATATTTCGTTCTGGTTGATTAGGTTCAACCCATACACTACTGAATCCCTTCCTTTAGATACACCTGTAATCTTATGACCATAGCCCTGGAGTTCTGCAATGGATTTTGGCTCTGCTGAATCAGCGGTTATGTTTTCTGTTATCTGTCTTTGATCTAAGAATCTGCTGATGTCACTGTTTAGCATTCCTTTCTTATATAATACCTCATCAAAGATATAAGCTTCGTTCCACTTGTATAGTGATATTAAAGTTGTGGGATCAACTGAGTATCCAAAATCCATACCGTGTCCTAATAGTCTTGCTTCGTTTGGTATCTTATCTATTTCTTTCCAGTCAGGTATGCAAGCTCCCTCTAAGTTTCCTATCTCTCCTAGTCCGTATACTCTCCACCAGTTCTTCCAATAGGTTGAGGTTTTAGATTTGTCCCTTGCTTTCTCAATCTCTTTTACAATGTTGTCTGGTAAGCTGTCGTTATCTTTATAAGTTAAGGTAAGAAAGTCGGTATCCTCTTTTCCTATTAGCTCTTTGTCTACCCAGAACAAAGAAGATGGATTGTAATCTAACCAAATGTTTCCTGATGTCCTAACTACCAATTGTTGGTAAGCATCAAAGGGAACGTTATTACATTCATTGATGTAGAGATCTGTCCGACGCGCCCCTCTGAGTTTATCTGGCTGATCCGTTGAAAAGAACTCTATATAACTGCCATTAGTAAATGTGTATTTTAAGGTGCTCTTATTTAGCTGGTCATCCTTATACCTATTGAGTCCCTTTAGAAGTCCAGAGAAGTCTTTAAAAGCACCTCTACGAAGATGTGGGATAGATTCGGATACTACACTTATTTCCCTGCCTTTGTTTCTTATTGCATAATCTATTAATATTAGAAGTATACAAATAGTCTTGCCAGCAGATGTTCCCCCCCTAATTATCTTAACCCTGTTATTTAACTTTTGTAACTTGTCTAACGCTATGGTGCGAGTTACCTCCATTATAAGAACAAGGGTAAATCCTCATTCACATTAATGTCTCTAGTCTCCCTTGGTTTACCTAAGTAGTAATTAAGGTAAAGGGTAATCCATTTGATGTCCCCTGATTTAACACCATCAGATAAAGCCCTTAATGCATCATCTTCTAATGGGCTTAATCTTTCAACAAGTTTGATCTCTTCATCTTTTGGTTTCCTTCCTGCAAATCCTTTTGTAGAATGTCCTCCATTATTTTTTCTACCATCCATAATTAAAATAGATTAATTAATTAATTATACTATAACAATATTAAAGTTAAGGTTTTGTTATATGTGAGATATTATAGAGCTGGTATTTTACAGTTAACTCATCACCTTTTTTGATGTCTTTTATAGCGTGTACTACTCTTGTTCTTTCAGGTTCACATTCTGTTATTTTACAATTAGGTTTGTCGCTATGGTTTATGAAACCACCTAAAGGAGTTCTAACAACTTGTCCGTTATCTAACCAGACGTGAGTAATACCAAAGCTGTGTCCTGAATCAAAATTACTTTCAGCTATTAATCCCAATCCATCTATGTGGCTTTTATCTATTGTTAATCCTATTGGTAGAGGTCTATAGCTCATATCTGGAATTGTGGTTTATCTGTATGTTTGTTACCGTGATGTTTTAATTGACCTAGTAGGAATTTGTATTTATGTTTAATCGTTTCCTGCTTTTTTAATAGATCATTATATTTATCATTTCCGTTTTTTATTAGTTCCTTGTGTTCTATTAATAGTTTAGTATATTTATCTTTATAGTATGAATCTGGGTTTAAGTATTTGTCTTTGTTTCCTACTATCTTACCTATGGTAAATCTAAGTTCTTTATACACTTTTAGGTATTCCATTTCGTATTCTGAAATTACATTATCAAATAGTCTGATCCCGTGTAAGACAGATGCGTGATCCCTGCTTACAAGCTTCCCTATGCTATCGTACGATCTTAAGGTCAAATCCCTTGCAAGCTTAAAGTAAATGGCTCTAGCATATACCAGTTCTCTTTTCCTTGATTTTGTGTTTAGCTTTGCGTGTACGTCTAACTCTACTAGTCTTAGTATTTCTTCAATCTTCATCTCTTTCTTTTATGTTAATTATTGTGTCGTATTTGATTTCGTGTATTGCTTTTAATATTCCAGCACATCCTTCATACTCCTCTAGGTCTTCGTAAAGGCTTAAGGTGTCTTCTAGTTCTTCTATGGTGTACCCTTGTTCAATATCATATAAAGCCATCAAATAGAACTCGTGTATAGATTGTTTCCTTTCCTCTTCTTCAGTCATTTACAATACTCCTCTCATTACATATTGATCTAAATCGTGGTCTTGTTCAAAAAAGTATTTGTAGTTATCGATACCTTGATGGAATTTATTCTTTCCCCTTTCTAAAAAGTCTTCACTTGTTTCAAAGATAGCAATGTCGCAGCTTCCTTTGTCAATAACTAAGAAGGTAAACTTCTCAACATTAAAGAGCTGACAGTATAACCAAGCTTGTAAGTCGTAACCATATTTATCTGCGCTGTAACGAAAGGTATTTAAATCTTGAGATGTTTTGATATCTATGATCTCATTGTCCTTTAGGATGTCTGCTTTGCCTCTTATGGCTATTCCTTCCATCATCTCTATAGCTGGTACTTCAAACTCTGCTTTGTTTAATAGTTCGAGTGCTGCTTCATTTCTGAATAATGCATCTGCTAATCTTTCTGATGCGTGCTTTTCTTTTGTTAAATAAACCTCACCGTGTTCTTCCTTAGCTTCTTTGTAAATCTTAGTGTTACGAGTTGAAGCATCCACAAACTTTAGTTCATCAATCTTATGTGGTTCAAGTATCATCCAATGAAATATCTTACCAGCTATTAATGCAGGGCTTTCACTTGCAGTATCAGAACCATACTTAATCACGTTGCGGTATGTCTTAGGACTTTTGATTATTGTTTTGATGCTGCTGCTACTTAAAGCGTGTTTGCCTAAGTGACCATAGTAAAAGTCATCATCGTACATCTTTTCTAGTAGAGCCTCTTGCTCCCACTGTTCACCGTTTAATAAAGTAATCATATATTAGGATTTTGTTGTTGTCTGATTAATAATTCGTTTTCGCATTTTTGTCTAAAGTAATCTAATTGGCTTTCGTCATTTGCTAACTGAGCCAACTCTCTTGTTGTGTACTGCTGATAAAAAAAGTTTTCGTATATCATAATGTTTTTGTTTACACAAATATAATAAACATTTTATTAACTAACAAATTTATTAATTGACATAGTTAAAATATTTTATCCCATATCAAAGCAAGACCAGTTAAAAATACACCTATTGCCGCCATTACTATTGAAGCTGTTATTAATTCAATCATCTTTTTTTTGTTTAATTTTTTTAGTTTTTCCTTGTAATTTTTCAACTTGCATATGTAACATCATTACGAATTGTTGTAAATCTCTAATGTCCTTCTGCATCTTAATTAATATAGTTTCTTTCATTTGTTTAGGTGTCTTAGTTTCTCTATGTATAAAGTAGCGTCCATTAACTCTTCCTGTAGGTGGTTTAAGAACTTATAGAATCCATCAGGGCTATCAAATAAAGTTGTGTTGTATTTATCGATTCCTACTTTACTTCTTAGATCAAACTTTTCTTTAACCATTGTAACTATTGGATCCCCTACTATTGGACTTGTAGTTGATGCGTTTTTAAAATAAGGGTTTTGTATTATTCTTTCATCCTTTGATTCTTGCATCTCGTGCCATTTCTTTACACTGTCGCTCATAATCCTAGTTCTTTTTGTTTATTAAGTACCTCTATTTGTTTTTGTAGTTCTTTAATCTTGCTTTCAGCATTTTGCGCTCTCTCTACAGCTCTAATCTTATCTGACCTGTATTCGCTTATAACTTTGTTAAACATCCTTCTATCGACCTGTAAACGATTTACATAAAAGAATATATCACAAGCAGCTCCACAAGCTGCATCTATGTCTTTGTTGTCTGGTTTTAGGTTCGCCCACTCTAAAAGCTTTTTATTTAAAAGTTCTGAGTTGTTGAAGTATTCCATCTCCAATAAGTTGTCGGTCTTCTTGTCTATCATAATATTTCAGCATTTACTACTTCTAACATTGCAACTTCTTTAGCTACTTTATTGTTGTTACTAAAGTGAGTTGTCTTGTTATGGTATTGTATTTCCCATTTTGGATTCACAAGGTATAAATTAAATCTAAATATTCCTTTAGGTGTAGAATTAATATACATAGGTATATCTAAATTCTCATCACATTTTAAAAGCATAGCATCAAACTTTTTCTTTTCTATAAGTAAAGTATCGTAATGCTTCCCCCTACATTTAAGTTCTATTCTATGTGATGCTTCTGGACTATAACAATCCCACCTGCTCATCTGCTTTCTAGCCTTAACTAGATCAGCATAATAGTTTTCTTGTAGATATTCAAAAAGTTCTTTTTCATTCATACTCTCTGTAAATCCGTTCAAGCTTGGCATAAACACCATTTAAGAAACAACTGCTGCAAGATGTCATCTCTCTCCTTTCATTAAACACCCTGTTAAATATTTCTAGTATCTCACTTTGAACTTTAGATGTAACAGTGTTCTTTGGCTTAGTAAATAAGTCAGTCAAATATTTGTGCTCATCTTCTGTTAAACAGTTTGGTTTCTGATAAGGGAATATGTGGTTTAAAGTTTCTTTTCTCTTATCACATCCACAATCCTCTCCTAATGCCCACTTAGCTAGTTTATCAATACCAGTAGCCTTAGTAATCTTTTCTACAGTATCACCCACTCCACTGCTTTTTTCTTCGTGGTTCTTAACCCACTCTTTGTACTCCTTAGTTCTTTTGTCTATTCCTTTCATAATCTTTGTTTTTAAAATCCTCGTAATCTTCTTTGAATAATTCTTTTAACTCGTCTTTACTTTTCTTTAGTGTTTTAAATATTGATACCCAACTGATTTTGGTTTCTGATGATATTTTCCTTATTGACATATTTGTGTCTCGATATAATTTAAATAACGTCTTGTCATACCAGCCCCAGTTTTCAATATGATTATCAATTAAAGAACAAAACTCCGAATAACCTATTTCTTCATCCATTTCTGAATTGTACGGTATTTGTTCGTAATTGTTTTCGTCATCAATCCTAACTTTATTAATTTTCTTTTTAGCATTATAATATTGAAAGTAAAGACTACGCAAAGTAAAAAATACATATCCCCTGCTGACAGACCCCTTTTGAATAATTTTTTCTTCACTTGCATACTTTTCTAAAGTTAAATACATTTCCTGAACAAAGTCTTCAGCAAGGTCAAACTCACCAAACGAATTTATTATCTCTATCCATTCTTGATGCCTTTCAGCTACTCTTCCAAGCCATTCTGTGTTTCCCATAAAACGTTTAAACTAATTACTCCCATTAAAATTTGTATTGTGTAAGATCTTACCTCAATACCCTCCTCAATAAATACTTCTTTGTGATATAAACAGCCTGTAACAAATCCAACCATTGGACTTATAATAATATCAGCTTTTATTTGTTGTGCCCAAAAAGTAACTAATGCACAAAGTAATAGTAGTACTGTAGTATAGATTGATAAAAATGTATATAGTTGCATATTTATAAATTATTGTGAGCTCCTAAGTATCCTCGTGCGTGATAGCCAGCTTCTATTTCCTTAGCTTGTTCTCTGGTCTTGTACTTGCCAATGATCTGTACATTAGATGTATCTCTATCATTTTTGTTTCTGTGGGAAATAAGCCTTTTCCATAGACAATTGGTTTGCCCTACATAGCCTTCATTAACTAAAAGGTACACAGTAAAGAGTCCGTCTTTTTTAGATTCGAAATAAGCTTTTGATTGATCAGTTTGCTTTTCCTTATTGGCTTGGTAGTAGTTTTTTATATACTCCTTATTCTTTTCTTTCCAAGCTTTATTTTGAGCAAGGCGCTTTTCTTTATTAGCTTTATAGTAGTCTTTGTAATACTGTCTCTTTTCTTCCAAAGTCATATCTAAAAAATTAGTTTTTCTTTAGGTTTCTTTTCGTGTAGAATATCCCTACCCATAAATTCAAAGCCGACATTGTTTCTTGACATTCTTAATTTAATAGGTTCTTCATATGGTGTACATCTACCACCAGTTTCATTTTCTTTTACTTTTAAAACGTGTAGGTTACTATACATCCAATCAGTAGGACTTCCAGTATATCTGTGAATACAAATCACATCATCACTACGATTGCCCCACTTACCTCCTCCCTCAACACCTGCTAATCCTAAAGGCTGTGGAAGGTTTGCATACTCGTGTCCGTGCGGATGTGTTCTTCTTAGTGCATCTGTTACTCCGTGAGCATTTAAATAAACTGTAATGTTTTGTTTTTTAGCAAACATTCTAAATTCAGAACTTACTTGATAGTCGTATTCGTGTCCCCCTACTGCTCTTAATAACTGGTGGTCTTTAGATAATGAATTGTAAGGATCAATTAAAAGTGCATCGTAATTCCAAGCTTCTTTTATCTGGCTAGCCTCTTTAAGCAATTGTTTATAGGTGTAAAGGTCTTCAACATCTATTATCTTAAAATGCTTATCACACCACACAATAGCCTTTGCAATTTCATCTTCATCTGCTGTGTGAATAGGCAAACCCATTTTAAATTCAATTATCTTACGAACTATGCTTTGAGGTGTATTTTCTGATGACCATATTACAAATCTTAGATTGTGTTTTATTGCGTAAAGTGTAAACAGGTAACAAATGACTGTGGTCTTTCCAACATTTGCGTGCCCAATTAAAAGGTTAAAGTTTCCTTGTTTATATCTGATGTATTCGTCTATCTCTGGTATGTCAATTCCTAAACCTTCTTTTACCCTTCCATATTTTATATCTAGTATTTTATTTTGTATTTGTTTTGCTTGTGCTATCATTTTGTTGGTTGTGAAGTTTTATAATATCCTTTCTCCTCATCTTTCATAACCCTTGGATTTAATTTGTATTCGTATCCTAAAATAGGATTTAAAGTGTAGTTCCAAAAATCACTTGGGAATGGTTCGCCTGGTTTTCTTTTCTTTAATATGGGCTTCATTTGTTTAAATAAAAAAGGGGGCTATTAACCCCCATTAAATTAAAATGGTAAATCTACTTCTTGAGTTGTTGCTCGTTGTGGATTTTGTTGGTTGTTTGTAACCTCTTCTCTTTCAGCTACTTTAACCTCGCCACCTACCCATCTAACAGCTCCATTTCCAAGACTAACTGTCTTTTCTTTGGCTTCCCTTTCTTCTTTGGATTGGCTTTGAGTGATCCAAACATTGTTCCCATACTGTGATTGATTTTGCACAATCATTGTAATGTTTAAATACTGTCCGTTTTTACCGTTAATAATTTTTGACTTGTCTATCATAGAAAGATTTATACTTCCTGATAAAATTGCTGTTGACTTGTTTTCCATAAATTGTGATTAAATAGTTATTATAATTGATTTTTAAATATACTCTTTTTATTTTACACCCTTGAGAGTTCATCTTGTATTTTCTTAGAAACCTTGTACTTGCCCTTAATTGCCTCAATGTCCCCACCATTTTTAAGATACTCAATGGCTTTAGTAAACTCTACCGTGTTAATGTTTAACCATTTCTTTTCTAGTTCTGATGTACCTTTACCACTTGCAGCATTTGCATCGTCATCTTCAGCCTGTAAGCCTAATAGACTTGATAAAGTGTATCTACGTAAATAAGTAATGGCTGATCCTAGTTTCTGTGGATCACTCACAGCTGGAATAGTTAAAAAACTATTTACTGCGCTATTGCTTTCAATACAAATTATTCTACTTACTACCATATTATCTTCAATAGGCTGTAATAATAAAAGCTTATGTTTTAAAAGTAAAGGATTAAGTTGCTTAATAAGAGAGTTTATATCAAAATACTTTGATTTGTAAAAAGGATTACTAGCATCTTTACTAATTGCTCCTATTTCTTGCTGAAGATTAAATAGTTTTTGGTTGATGTGTTTAATTGTTTTTTCCATTTCGTTTGTTGTTTAAAAAATAAAGTTGTTGTTTTAAGTTTTCCACTAAAGATTTATAGTGTTTTAATTCTTGGCGTAGTTCGATAACGTTTTCGATCAATTCTACTTTGTCTTGTTGTTTAAAGTAATCTATCATATGAAATTGTTTTACACAAACTTACAACATTTTTTTAACAAAACAAAAAAAAGGGTAAAAAATTAATTCTACCCTTTCTCCCCAAAACAAAAACAAAATCATATATAGTTAAATGTTATAAAAACTATACAAGCTTATTAAACCTTTCGGTATATTCTTTTATCATATCTTCTAACTCTGCATTTGTAAATTTAATAATATTTCTACTTTCTATAAGTAACTTTTTAGATAACTTATTACCAAGATATAAACTATATTTGTATTGTTCTCCATATTTAAAAACATTACATCCTACACATTGTGGCAGACAATTTCTTTCATCCCATCTGGTAGAGTAATGTTTTCTACTTATAAAGTGACCAGCTTGAATGTCTTTCCAGTGTGATTCTTTACCACAGGTAACACAGGTACAAATTTCATTAACTGAGTTACTAAGTCTAACCCACCTGCTAAATATAGTATCTAGCTTTTTAATTAATTTGCTTCTTGTTAGTTTTTTAGGCATCTAGGTGATGGAGTAATTCTTTTCCTAAAGTTTCATCAATACCTTTTATTTGCTTATAGATATATTTACTATCGGACTTTACTTTATGTTTCTCAGAACTAAGGGAATCAATTCCTAAGTTAGTGTACATTATTGAATCCAGTTCTAAAAGTAAATTGGTTCTTTGTTTTATTGATTGGTTAAAATCGTAAGCTATTTTTAAGGCTAGTTCTTTGATAGTGTTGTCCTCCATAATTATCCTGTATTCAAAAATTTATTGGTTAATATTAATTTTAAAACTTAATTTACAAAAACTTAATTTACAAGAAATTTATTTACTAGTAATTTAATTAAAAGTAATTATTTTACTTGTATTTTATTTAATTTGTATTTAATTTAAAAGTAAATAATGTATTATTTTAAGGTAGTTATTTTCCCACTACCCACCAAAGTTACAACTTTTTTTTTAAAAAAACAAATTTTATTTTATTTGTGCCTATTATTACCCATTATTTTCTCAGCACCTCTTGATCCAAAGTAACCTATAAAAACTATTTGTAGTAAATCTTTTACTGTTTCTAGTTCTTCTAATTGTAAAGACCAGCCAACTATAAATGATATTGTAAGAAATGTTAAAGTTAATGGTCTTACGTTCTGAGCTAACCAACTTGTAGACTTGGAATCAGCTACCCACCTTTTAGTGATGCCCTCCATTTCGGTACGCTCTAGCTCTAGTTTTTTAAGTGCAAGTTCTTTATCTTCTTTAGACATATCAGACCCCCCTATAATAGCTTGTATAACGCTTCCTACGGCTGTGTCTCCAGCAATTGAACCAACTACATTAGGAATCTTTTCTAATAGAAACTGACCTACTTTTGTATCTTTGAATTTTTTCTTGTCCATAGCGTGTTTCCTACGGTGTCAGTACGTCCAGATGACGTTAGGTGATTTGTTTTCGTCAGAATCAACGTGAATGAAGTTGTTAGCGATTCCGATACGGTTAAATCCAGCATCTTGTAATGCTGTAATGATAATCCATCTTTCTCGTGAACTCGAACAGGAAATGTCAGCGGCTTTACCTTTGAGATGGGCAGAGTCAATTGGCTTCTTTCCAAGTCTTCTGTAGATTTCAATATTATGCTCTTTTGTTCTGTAACCACTATTGATTTTAAATGGGATGTCTGCCATATGTCTTGCATCATCAAGCATTGAAAGGAAGTTAGCATCCATATTGATCCCACTATTAGGTAG
>TARA_R110000744_G_scaffold64810_3_pt1 | contig 27502 bp, 22 predicted proteins | sample TARA_R110000744 | Tara Oceans TARA_R110000744 (sample SAMEA4398083) | marine metagenome | biome: Polar Biome; feature: [DCM] deep chlorophyll maximum layer (ENVO:01000326); material: water (ENVO:00002006), including particulate matter (ENVO:01000060) such as... | depth 36 m | reverse complement strand
GTCATTCTACCCCATCCACGACACACAGGGACCCAGACGCCCGACGGTTGAGATTCCGGGGTCGGGGCGGCGGATTCTTGATCGTCCAGCGTGAATGAATTCGCGATGGTGGTTCTGGGTCCCTGATCTGCACCCCGCCTTCGCGGGGCATCCATCAGGGATGACAAGGGATTGGATTTATTGGAAAATCAACAGCGACTGGGAGAGAGGAACCCACCCCTCCCTATCCCGCTCACCCGGCCATTCCATCATCTCAAAAAAACGGGGGCACTCACCATTAAATTTGATGGTAGGCCTGTCCATTCCGGTGCTTGGAAACTTAAAAATGGTGTGCGTTCCCGTTTATTCTTCGGCCACAACCCGACCTGAAAACCATGCCGGGATCCGGCCAGACTGGAGTTGAGACGTCAAGGGTGAAACCGCGAAGCGGCGCTTCGCGCCCTTGACGTCTCAACTCCAGTCTGGCGCCCTGCTTGGCAAGGATTTCAGGGATCGCTCTGCCTGAAGCGGGCCGGGGCGGAAAATCAACGAAAGAAATGAGGTTGACGGATCGGGGTCAGAATAATTGTGTCTGTCCCAATTGTTTCATCCGGCCATCTTCACTCAACGCCAACCTCATCGTCATCCCAGCGCAGGCTGGGACCCAGATTCACGCATTGCGCTGACAAGTCTGGCGCCTGACCCCGCTCCGGCTTGGCTCTACGAGACTGGGTCCCAGCCTGCGCTGGGATGACGCTTGTCGGGGGCGTTCGGAGTTTCCCGCAGCCTGCGGCGGGGAAAAAAGCGTTGGCGAGGTGCTGCCCGCTTTCCTTTCCGGTTTACCGGGGCGAGGGACCGTGCAGCGCTGAAACCGGTGCCCGTCACCCTTGAACGGCAATCGCTTTTCCACAGGCCAGCACCGCGGCTCATAGCTTATGCATATCCGCTGCGGCGAATTTCACCCACTGTATGTTGTGGTATCGGGCCACTGACACGCAACCGGTTGAGGTTTCCATGGCCGCGCCTGCCCTACTCGACGATGCCGACCGGCTCTGGTCGCGCGAGCCGCACAATCCGGTCCTCGACGAGGACATTCTGAGCTTCTGTGTCCGCTCGCCGCATCTGGTCGAACTGGCCTTCACCCTGGCCGATCATGGCCATACCCATGTCGGCCATGTCGTGCGGCTGACCGAATTCACCCTCACCGACCTGGCCAATGGCGATCCGTCGCTGGCGCGTGATCTGCGGCTTCGCTTGCAGAAATGCGGGCTCGACACGGGCATGGTGCTGGAGGGCTGGGATGTGCCGGCGAATGACGGCTATTCAGCCCAGTACGACTAGCGCCCTGTTGCGTTTGCGACCAGCTCGCGTATTTCCATGGGCTGGTTTCGCTAAACGTCAGGGGCTGTCCGATGATCATTGTCCACCATCTCAATAATTCGCGCTCGCAGCGCATCCTCTGGCTGCTCGAGGAATTGGGTCTCGATTACGAAATCCGGAAATACATGCGCGATGCCGCCACCATGCGCGCGCCGGCGGAGCTGAAGGCGGTGCATCCGCTCGGCAAATCACCGGTCATCAGTGATGGCGAGATCACCGTGGCCGAATCCGGCGCGATCATCGAATACCTGGTCGACACTTATGGCCCGGCCCTCAAGCCGGCGGCCGGCACCGAGGCGCATCGGCGCTATGTCTACTGGCTGCATTTCTCCGAGGGCTCGCTGATGCCGCCCCTGTTGATGAAATTGCTGATGAACCAGATCAAATCCGCCCCGGCGCCCTTCTTCGTCAAGCCGATCGCCAGACAAATCGCCAAACGCGTCGAGGAGCGTTTCATCGGCCCGGAACTGACCAGTCTCTTCGCCTGGATCGAAGCCGAGCTCACCGCGAATGAATGGTTCGCCGGCGACGCCTTCACCGGCGCCGACATCCAGATGAGCTTCCCGCTCGAAGCGGCCGCTGCACGCGGCGGTCTCGACAAGTCCCAGGCGAAAATCCAGGCCTGGGTCGACCGCATCCACGCCCGCCCGGCCTATCAGCGCGCGCTGGAGCGCGGCGGCGAGTACGGGATTGTCGGGAATTAGGCGCAGCGTTCACAGGTGCCGCCCTGGATCCTGCCGCTGGCACGGAATGCGCAAAACCTGCAAATCGCCGTCATCGAGCCGGACGTAACAGATCGCCTCGACATCGGCCTCGGCCCTGATGGTGAGCCTATAGCCGGCCATCGGCCTTCAACCGGTTTTCGACCCGCGCCTTGATGTCAGCGGGCGTGCTGTCGCTGATCCCGCTCTGCAGGCTTTCCTGCACGATATCACGCAGCTGGTTCTCGGCGGCATGGCGTTCCTGATCGCGGCGGATCAGATCACGCATATACTCGCTGTCATTGGCGTAATGGCCCGACTGGATCCGCGTCTTGATCCAGTTTTCCATCGCGTCGGGGATCGTGATCGTCTTGCGCATCATGGTCATGGGTGCCGCTCCTCCCGGGTGAGATTAGCACACACCCCACGAATGACCAAAATCATACTATGAGCACACAGCCCCGTCCCTAAAAGCTGAACACCACCCGCGCCATCAGCGCATCATCGCCACTGCCTTCGACGTCGAACAGGTATTCGACGTCGAAATCGACGCGGCGGCGATAGGCGTGGTGGTCATCCTCGCCAAACCAGTGCGAGACCGAGACGCCGGGGCCGGCTTCGAAGCGGTCCTGGCTGCCATAGATGTCGTCGGAATACTGGGCCACGGCGGTGACATAGGGGGTGACCGTCCAGCCTTCGGCGGTGCGGAACCGGCGGCCCTGGCGAAACTGTGCATAGGCGCCGAAATACTCGTTATCGCCGGGGATATAGGCGAGATCGGCATAGACGCTGGTATAATTCCAGCTTGAGGCCTCCGGCTGCCAGTCATAGCCATCGGTCCAGCCATAGCTGGCGCGCAGCAGCCAGTCATCGCGGGCAGTGTCGCCGAGCGCGATCAGGCGTTCGCCCGAGAGGCTGAAATCGACCGACTGGAAGGGTTTCCAGCGCGCACCGAGCCCGAGCTGGGCGCTGTCCTCATCAATGCTGAAGGCGCCGGGATCCATGCCGACATAGCCGCGCGCAAAGGCGGTGATGCCGGTGCCGTTCTCGTACAGGCCCTCGGGGCGCCAGCTGAACTCGGCGCCGAGCGAGGAATGAGTGATGCTGTCCTGCAGACCGCCCGAGAGCGAGACGCCCTCATTGCGGTAGCTGGCATAGGCAAAGCCGGAGGTGCGGCTTTCCAGCGCCGTGACTTCACGGCGCAGCCGGTAGAGCCGCTCGGCATGGGCCGCCTCGCCGCCATCGGCGTGCAGGCGGTCGATCACGCCGATGAAGGCGGCGCCGGCCGCGTCCTGCTGGCCGGCATCCTTGAGGGCATAGGCCTGGTCTTCGCGAATGCCGAGATTGTCCGGCTGCACGGCAATGACCTCACCGAAATGCCGGGCCGCCTCGGCATTCTCGCCGATCGAGCGCAGGGCATAGGCCAGCGACAGGCGGACATCGGTATTGCCCGGATCGCGGGCCAGCACGGTGCGGAATTCGCCGATCGCAGCGCGCGGCTCATTGGCGGCCTGCAACATCAGGCCATGGTCAAACCGGCGCCAGGTCTGGTCGTCAATCGCGATGGCGCGCGCCATGTATTGCGCCGCCATCTCCGGCTGGCTGTCGCGCAGCACCTGGGCCTGTTCGTCATAATATTGCGCCAGGGCGACGCCTTCGAACTCACCGGGACGCACCTGCCACAGGCGCGCCTGGGCATCGCCGGTGCGGCCGCTGAGCCGGGCGGCGCGGGCCGCCTGCAATTTGTCGGACGGTGCATCGGAAAGCTGAGCGGCGTAATCCCAGCCGATCAGGGAGCGGTCCCAATCGCCCTGCGCCTCGGCCTGATAGCCCAGCGAGCGCAGCGCGAAAAGCTGCCCTTCCGTGTCGAGCTGGTCGCGGCGGCGCACCACTTCCCACAAGTCGCTGACGGCGCGGGCGCTGTCACCCGACTCAATGGCACAATTGGCAGCGTCGAGATAATCGCTGGCGCGGCCGAGCACGGAGCCGAGTTCTTCCCAGATCGGCATCGCCTCGGCGCAGCGCCCTTGCGCGTTGAGCTGGTAGGCATGCGCGCGGGCCGAGGCAATCTCCTCGGGCGTCAGATCGGCACCGGCCGTCGTTACCCAGCCGAGCGCGGCGGCAGAGGCGCCGAGCAGCATGGCGGTGCGGGTAAAACGGGCGCGGCGGCGCGGTTTGGCGGTGACAGACATGGGTTTATTCCTTTCCACTCAGGACGCGGATGCGTCGAGGGCGAGTTCCGGTTGACTGTCGACGAGGATTTTCCAGTCCGCGTCCGACACTATGCCCGATTCCCGGGCGATTCTGATGAAATCGAAGGGCGCCTCGCCCGCCTCGCTGACGCGGCGAATTCCCATCCAGATGGCCGCGATCTGTTCGTCATCGGCCAGGGCCAGGCGCTTGAGGATCCGGGATGCGCGCAGATCGGGTTCCAGCGCGGTCCGGTCCCAGGCGAAACGCAGGCCGAAGGAGACATCGCTGGCCGGCGCGATCACTAAGCCGAGCTCAGGCTTGAGCGCCGCCTTGAGTTCGGCCTCGGCGGCCTCATCCAGTGGTTCGGCGAGCGCCAGTTTGAGACCGGTGCGCGACACAGCGAGCGGGAAGACACCGAATTTGCGCGCCAGCCCGGCATCGACCAGTTCGCGGACCTCGTCCTCGACCAGCAGCGGATCGAACGCCTCGACCGGATAGCGCGACACTTCGCTCCAGGCCGTGGCGATCTCCTCTTCGGTGGCATGACCGGCCTTGACCAGCACCGTTGCCAATCCGACGCCGGCGGCACTGGCCTCGGCCTCGGCGGCGACCAGCGTGGCGTCATTGACGATGCCGTAGAATTTGAGCGCGTCGCCGAGCGTATTGCCCTGGCCACTGATCTCGGCCATCGAGGGATAGGCGTGCATCGTCTTGTCCCAGGTGATGCGTTCACCGGTGATCATATGGACCGCAAAGCGGCGCGCGGCGCGCATCGAGGCGAGGAAGCCGACATAATTGCCGACCACCATGCGCACCGGCGACAGGATGGCATGTATGAGCCCGTGCGCCGAAGCGGTGAAGATAACGCGGTGGACGACCCGGTTGACCAGGAAAAGGAAGTTGATCAGCACCAGCGTCCACACCCAGCTATTATGGTCGATCAGCGGCGGCAGGGTGCCGACCGAAGGCACCAGCTTGGTGACGATCCAGTACAGCGCCCACTGGAAGACGATGGCATAGGCCAGCATGCCGGTCGGCGCCGTCCAGATCGCCTTGCGGTCGCGATAGAGGAAATAACGGTGTGAAAACGGGCCGATCCAGCCCAGCTGTTTCCAGCCGAGATAGGAAATGCCCAGCATCCAGCGCGATTTCTGCTTCACCGAGACCGACAGATCGTCCGGGAAATATTCGCGCGTGCCGACCAGTTCGCGGCGATAGATCGTGCGCATGCCGGCGCCATGGCGGCGCTTGATCTCGCCGACGGGGACCCTGGCCCAGAAGCGCACGAATTCCGATTTCAGACCGGCCTGGAACAGGCGGTGGCCGACATCATAATCTTCCGTCAGGCTGTCGGTATTGAAGGGCTGGTTGTCGCGCTCCTGGCACAACAGCTCGATGCACCAGCGCGAGAAGGAGGTCGCGACACCGGCCGAGGGGACGAGGCGCGTCATCGCCGAGCGCGCGATCAGATCCTTGCCATGCCATTCGGCGAACTCGTCCATATAGTGACACGGCACCAGCTCATTCCATTTGCGCGGCATCGAGAGCACCGGCAATTGCACCATGTCGGAGCGGTCGAGATAGGCATTGACCACCTTGAAGGAGAGCGGGTGGATGACGTCTTCGGAATCCTGCATCGCGAAGGCGTCGTAATGCACGCCCGTCTTCTTCTCATGCGCGAAGATGTTCTGGATCATCCAGTTGAGGCAATCGGCCTTCGAGGTCGGCCCGGGATGGCCGACCATGGCGCGCACGACCTGCTTGTGCTGGCGCGCAATGCGGTCAACCTCGGCGATGGTGTCGGGGTCATTGGGGTAGCAGCCGACGAAAATGTCGTAATGGCTGTATTCCAGCGAGGTCAGCGTATTCATCAGCATGCGCGCGATGACATCGCTTTCCTGCCAGGCCGGCACCATGATGGCGAGGCGCTTTTCCGGCGCTTCCATGATCGTCTTGGTCGTCGGCACGAAGCGGAAGGGCCGCGTCAGGACGCGCTGGCCCTGCAGCACCCAGAAATACAGGTCGAGGAAGGCGTCATCGGTCGAGGAGATGAAGATGGCGATGGCGGCATAGATCGTCGCCCAGCTCAGGCCGGTCCAGTAGAGGCGCGCCATTGTGGCGCCATCCAGCCCCAGCGCCCAGTCGGCGACAGACAACCAGCTATTCGCTCCGAAAGCCTGGATTGCCGCGAGTATTTCGCCCCAGCCCTCCACGATCTCAAGCCTCGGCCTTGACGCGGGTCGCGCCTTCGACCGGCAGGGCGGCCGGGCGCAGCGCTTGGAAAGCTGAGGCCGATTGCGGGGCCTCGGGCTTGTTGCCGGCCCCGAGGAAAACGGAGACCAGTTGCGCGATGCGGCGGCCGGCATGACCGTCGCCAAACGGGTTGGCGGCGCGCGACATGCGGCGATAGGCGCGCGGATTGTCGAGCAATTGGCGGGCATGGGTCAGGATGGTCTCGGTGCGCGAGCCGACCAGGCGGGCAACGCCGGCCTTGACCGCCTCGCCGCGTTCCGTCTTGTCGCGCAGTACCAGCACAGGGACACCAAAGCTCGGCGCCTCTTCCTGCACACCGCCGCTGTCGGACAGGATCAGATGGGCGCGCTTCATCACCGCAACGAAAGCGGGATAGGCGAGCGGCTCGACCAGGTCGATGCGTTCCTCGTCGCCCAGCAGGGCTTCAATCGGGCCGCGCACACGCGGATTGAGATGCACCGGGATGACGAAGCGCAGATCAGGATATTGATTGCGCAGCAGCTTGATCGCCGTGCAGACACCGGCCACGCCATCATCCCAGTTTTCGCGCCGGTGCAGGGTGACCAGCACAAGGCGTTCCTCGGGACGCAAGCGGTCAAGCGCCCGCGGGTGGATTTCCATAGACCCGACCATCTGGACCGCGTCGATCACGGTATTGCCGGTCATGCGGACCTTGCCGCTGGAGATACCCTCATCGGTCAGGTTCCTGGCTGCAGCGCGGGTCGGCGCGAAATGCAGATCGGCGATCGGGGAGATCAGTTTGCGGAAGCCTTCCTCAGGGAATGGATGACGCAGATCGCCTGACCGCAGGCCTGCTTCGACATGGCCGACCGGAATATCATTGAGAAAGGCAGCCATGGCACCGGAGAATGCCGAGGCTGTATCGCCCTGCACCAAAACGAAATCGGGACGACTGGCGTTGAATGCCTCGCCGATATCGCGGATGAGCGCGCTCGTCAGGCTGGTCAGCGCCTTGCCGTTCCAGTCGAGCTGGAGGCGGGTGTCAGGTGTGATGCCGAAAACCTCGAGCGTCTGGTCGGCGAGGCTGCCGTGCTGCCCGGTGGCGATCCACTCCGGCTGGAGGTTTGACTGACCCAGCAATGCGGCGCGAACCGGCGCCAGTTTGATAACTTCCGGGCGCGTGCCCGCAATGATTGAAACTTTCATGATCCCAGCCCCAGCTTTCCCGGCGCTTCGATCGGCAGAAGCACCATCATCATCCCCGGCGCTCCGGAGACACTGGGTTTATCGTTGGGAAGTGGGGTCGAAACCGCGCCGGGTTACGGCGATTTAAGGATCAATTAAGGTTATTCCGTCCGGCATGGGACCATTGCGGGGCACTGCGGGTCATCGGGCATTCATGTTGGGGGTTTCGCCTGCTCCTGCCTGAGGGCGATCAGCAGGCTGCGCCGCATCTTGATGAAGAGCAGGAGCAGACCGGCAAAGACGGTCACCAGGCTGAACAGGGCGAAAGCCTGCAGCCAGATCGTGTTGAAATCATCGCGGTCCTGATAGCCCATAATGTGGAGCATCCAGAAAAAGTCGAACAGCCGCCATTCATCATTGCGGCGGCTGGTGAGCATGCCGGTCTCGACCGCGTAATAGAGACTGGTGCCGTCACCATCGTCGAAATTGACCCGCCAGGCGGGCAGCGGCGCATCGCGATATTCGGTCGTTGAGGCCTCGAGAAATTCGGTCGAGGACGCCGCCAGCTCTCCGAGATGGAATTGCTCGGCCAGCGCAATTGCCGTGGTTTCGGAGATCGGGGTCAGCCGTTCGCCATTTCGGGCATCGATCAGATGGCGGGTGCCGGAATAATCCTCGACCTGATACACAGCCCGCCCCAGCCAGGGCATTAATTCCACCCGCTTCACCACGCCGGACAGCCCGGCGAGTCCGGCCGCTTCGGCCGGCGATATCACACTCGCAAGCTCGAGATCGATGACCGGGACCGGCGCCACATTCTGATCGCCATGCACATTATCAATGTCCAACAGGCTCATCACCGCACCGCCGGCAACCCAGAGCACGATCTGGATGCCGACCAGAAGCGCCAGCCATTTATGGATCCGTGCCGTCCACCGCAAAACTGCCGTCATGTAATGCCCTCGCCTGGCCGAAGCCGGAGTTAAAACCAGAAGCGGATGCCAACGGCAATAACACGGTCACTGGCCGCCTCGCCGCGCAAACGCGCCAGATCGGCGGTATCGCCCTGCAAATCATGCCATTCGATCCCGATATAGGGCGCGAATTCGCGGGTGATTTCATAGCGCAGGCGCAGGCCGAATTCGGTTTCTGTCAGTCCGGAGCCGAGATCATGTCCGGCGATCTCGCCCGCCGCGAAATGAAGTTCGGCGCGCGGTTGCAGCACAAGGCGCTGGGTGATGAGAAGCTCATACTCGGCCTCCATGCGTGCCGTCACATCGCCGGCATCGCTCAGAAAGACCGCGGCATCCACCTCGAACCAGTAAGGCGCGAGCCCCTGCAGACCGACGACGCCATAACTGGTCGATGGACCCGGCTCGATATCATGGCGCACACCGAGCTGAAGATCGAAATTGGGCGAAATGGCGCGGCTGTAGAGCGCCTGCAGCTGGGCCGATTCAAATTCCGATGCGTCGAAGGCATATTCGCCCTCGGTCTTGAACCAGAACTTTTGCTCATCGCCGCCAACCCAGCCCTGGGCATCCCAGAGCAGGGCGTCGTCATCGCCGCCGCTCAAGTGCTCGAAGCGGTCGACCAGCACCATGGAATGCGTCCCGCCCATGCCGTGGAACATGTGGGCGCGGGCTGCGGCCATGCGTGCCGGGTCGGCGTCAACCGGATTGCCCTGGCGGGCCTGCGCGGCTGGCAGCACGGTCAGCGCCAGCAGCGTGGCGGCGAGTATTCTACATATGGCCATGATGATCTCCATGCCCCGGGCGGACCGAAACGACCTGCATCATGCCGGCATGCATGTGGAAGAGAAGATGGCAATGAAAGGCCCACTCCCCCAGCGCGTCGGCAGTAACATCAACCGAGAGCCGCTCGGCCGGTTTGACGATGATGGTGTGCTTGCGCGGCTTGTGGCTGTCCTCGCCATTGACGACATCGAAGAACATGCCGTGCAGATGGATCGGGTGCGGCATCATGGTGTCATTGACCAGGGTCAGCCGCAGGCGTTCATTGTGGCGGAAGACGATCGGCTCGACGAGCGGCGAGAAGGCGGCCCCGTCGAAGGACCACATATAGCGCTCCATATTCGAGGTCAGATGCACCTCGACCTCGCGCCCCGGCGGACGCCGGTCCGGATTGGGTTCCAGGCTCCGGAGCTGGGTATAGACCAGCACGCGGTGCGGCACTTCGGCCAGACCGATACCGCGCTCGCCGAGCCGGTCGAAGACCATGGCCGGCATCATGGCGACGCCGGGACCGGTGGGGTGGTCATGGGTCAGCGGCGCCTCCGTTCCGGACATTGGCGCGGCGCCATGCCCCATGGCCGCGTGATCCATCGGCGCTGGCTGGGCCGGCATCGCATGCCCCATCGCGGCATGATCCACAGGGGCTGGCCGCGCAGGCATCGCATGGCCCATCGCGGCATGATCCATCGCCGGCGCAGGAGCAGGTGTGCCATGCCCCATGGCGGCCTGGTCCATCGGTGCGGCGCGTGCCGGCATCGCATGGCCCATGGCCGCGTGATCCATCGGGGCGGCGGTCTCCGGCACCGCATGGCCCATCGCGGCGTGGTCCATGGTGGAATGATCCATGGAGGAATGATCCATGGAGGAATGATCAACGGGCGCCGTCGCTGCGGCGGCCGGCATCTCATGCCCCATCTCTGCGTGGTCCATCCCGGCCATACCCGAGTGATCCATGCCCATATCGCGCATCGTCAGCAGCGGCCGCTCGCGCAGCGGCGGCACGGCCGCCTGCATGCCGGCGCGCGGTGCCAAGGTGGCGCGAACATAGCCGCTGCGGTCGATGCTCTCGGCCATCAGCGTATAGGCCTGGTCGCCCGGCTCGATAATGACGTCATAGGTCTCGGCGACGCCGATCTGGAACTCGTCGGTCTCGACCGGCTGCACCGCGAGGCCGTCGGACTGGACCACGGTCATCGGCAGGCCGGGGATGCGCAGATTGAAGATGGTCATTGCCGAGGCATTGATGATCCGTAGCCGGACCCGCTCGCCGGGCCGGAACAGGCCGGTCCAGTTATCCTCGGGGCCATGGCCATTGATGAGATAGGTATAGGCCTCGGCCGTGACATCGGAGATGTCGGTCATGCTCATGCGCATCCGCGCCCACATGGCGCGCTCGGCGACGGCCTGGTCGAGCCCCTCCTCGCGCGCATCGCGGAAGAAATCGACCAGGGTGCGGCGCTGGCCATTATAGACATCCGCGACCTGTTTGAGCCGGTTGAAGACGGTGTGGGCACCCTCGAAGGTCCAGTCGCCGAGCATCAGCACGTATTCGCGGTCATAGGCGATCGGGTCCTCGCCGGCCGGATCGATGATGATCGGGCCGTAATGGCCCATCTGTTCCTGCAGGCCGGAATGGGAGTGATACCAATACGTGCCCGACTGGATCACCGGGAAGCGGTATTGGAAAGTCTCGCCCGGCGCGATCCCGGGATAGGTCAGGCCGGGCACGCCATCCATCTGGAAGGGAAGAAGAATGCCGTGCCAGTGAATGGAGGTATCCTCGTTCAGCCCGTTGGTGACGTTGAGCGTGATGTCATCGCCCTCGCGCCAGCGCAGCACGGGCGCCGGCAGATGACCGTTCACGGTCACCGCCCGGCTGCCGCGGCCATCAATGGTGACAGGTGTGCGGCCGACATTGAGGTCGAAGCGCGTGCCCGTCAGGGCCGGCAGGCCGGCGCTGCTCAGTGGCGCTGCGCTCTGGGCCCAGGCCGGCAGCAGCGATGAAGCCGCTGCGAAGCCGCCGAGTGCGACCGTGCTGGTGAGAAAATTGCGCCGATCCATACTTCTTACCTTTTACTCGCGAGCCGCTGCCGGCTCCACATCAGAGTTTGACGCTGCGCAGACGCAACGCGTTGGAAATCACCGAAACCGAGGACAGGCTCATGGCCGCGGCGGCGAACATCGGCGAGATCAGAATGCCGAACACCGGATAGAGAATTCCTGCCGCCACCGGAACCCCGGCCGCATTGTAAATCATGGCGAAGAACAGGTTCTGGCGGATATTGCGCATCGTCGCCCTCGCCAGATGGCGGGCGCGGACGATACCGGTCAGATCGCCCTTCACCAGCGTGATGCCGGCGCTCTCGATCGCGACATCAGCGCCCGTGCCCATGGCGATGCCGACATCGGCCCGGGCCAGCGCCGGAGCATCATTGACCCCGTCACCGGCCATGGCGACGCGGTGGCCGCCAGCCTGGAGCTCCTCGATCAGTTTCGCCTTGCCCGCCGGCATGACACCGGCATGGAAATCCTCGATGCCGAGTTGGGTGGCAACCGCCCTCGCCGTGCGTTCATTATCACCCGTTGCCATGATGACATGGATCCCCGCCGCAGCGAGGTCCTTCAGCGCGGCGCGCGTGGTGTCCTTGATCGGGTCGGCGACGGCGATGAAGCCGGCACAGGCCTTGTCGATGGCGAGGAAGATCACGGTCTCGCCGGCATCGCGGCGCGCATCGGCATCCGCCTGGAGGGCCGCCGGATCGATCCCGAGATCGCTCATCAGGGCCAGATTGCCGAGCGCCAGCTTATGTCCACCGGCACGGCCGGTCACGCCCTTGCCTGTGACGGACTGGAAGTCCTCGACCGGCTCCAGATTCAGCCCCTTCGACTCGGCGCCGCTCAGGATCGCATTGGCGAGCGGGTGCTCCGAGCCACGCTCGAGCGCGGCGGCCAAGCCGAGCACGGCATCCTGCGAATGGCCGGCGGCGGCTTGCACGCCCACCAGCGCCGGCTTGCCCAGGGTGAGCGTTCCGGTCTTGTCGACGAGGAGCGTATCGACCTTCTCGAACCGCTCCAGCGCCTCGGCATCGCGGATCAGAACGCCCGCCTGGGCGCCGCGCCCGGCTGCGGTCATGATCGACATCGGCGTCGCCAGCCCCAGCGCGCAGGGACAGGCAATGATCAGCACCGAGACGGCCGCGATCAGCGCATGCGCCATGGCCGGCGGCGGCGACCAGAGCGACCAGCCGATAAAGGCGAGAATGGCGACAGCGATCACGGCAGGAACGAACCAGCCGGCGACGATGTCGGCAAATTTCTGGATCGGCGCGCGGCTGCGCTGCGCCCTGGCGACCATCTCGACGATCTGGCTGAGCACGCTGTCGGCACCGACACGCTGCGCCTCGACGACCAGCCCGCCCGAGCCATTGATCGTGGCGCCGGTGACGCTGTCGCCCTCGCCCTTCTCGACCGGCAGGGCCTCGCCGGTCAGCATGGATTCATCGACCGAGGAATGGCCGGAAACGACCAGCCCGTCGACCGGCAGCTTCTCGCCGGGACGCACCCGCAGCCGGTCGCCGACCACGACGCTGTCGAGCGCGACCTCGGCCTCAGTGCCGTCCTCGCGGATGATGCGCGCCGTCTTCGGTGCCAGATCGAGCAGGGCGCGGATCGCCGAGCCGGTGCGTTCACGGGCGCCGAGTTCCAGGATCTGGCCGAGCAGGACCAGGACGATGATGACGGCCGCGGCCTCGAAATAGACCGCAACATGACCGCCCATATGGCGGAATTCCGCCGGGAAAATGCCCGGGAAGAGCACTGCGGTGACGCTGTAGAGCCAGGCCGAACTGACCCCCAGCGCAATCAGGGTGAACATGTTGAGATGGCCGGAGCGCAATGATTGCACGCCGCGTTGCAGGAAGGGCCAGCCGGCCCACAGCACCACCGGTGTGGCGAGCGCGAGTTCGAGCCACAGGGCCACGCCCTCGCCGACGAATTCGCGCGCAAAACCAAGGCCGATCATCGGGCCCATGGCCAGCAGCAGGAGCGGACCCGTCAGAAGGCTGCCGACGATGAAACGGCGGCGGAAATCGACCAGTTCCGGATTCGGGCCTTCATCGCCGGCCGGCACGCCCATCGGCTCCAGCGCCATGCCACAGATCGGGCAGCTCCCCGGTCCAACCTGGATGATTTCCGGGTGCATCGGGCAGGTATATTGCGTGCCGGCGGGGACCTCGGTCTCGGCTTGACGGTGGGCGCCGCTCAGGAAGTGCTCCGGCTCGGCGGCGAAACGGTCATGGCAGCGCGTCGAGCAGAAATACCAGGTGGTGCCGTAATGTTCGAATTGCGGCTTGCCGGCGGCCGGATCGACGCTCATGCCACAGACCGGATCGATGGCCGGCTTGCCATGGCCATGCTCCGCGCCGCCGCAGCAAGATGAAGTTTTTTCGAGACGATCGGCCGTCATGAGGGTGCCTTTTGTGAGTTCTGGCACCCGGTGTAATCCTTCCAGCCACTAGAAGGTCAAGCGGCAAAATCAATCGCCCGGCAGACGCGCGCCCGGCGCTCCGCAGGCGGCGGGCTCAAGCCCCGATAATTCATCGATGATCGGGCAGTCGGGACGGTCATCGCCATGGCAGGCGCTGGCGAGTTTCTGCAAGGTCGCGCGCATCGCCCTGAGCTCGGAAATCTTGTCGCCGATCTGGCGGATATGCTGCTGGGCCAGGGCTTTCACATCGCTGCTGGAGCGCGACGCATCGCTGTCGAGCGAGAGCAGACGCCGGCAGTCCTCGATGGAAAACCCGAGCGCCCGGGCCCGTGCCAGAAAGCCAAGCTGGTGCAGATCAGCCTCGCGATAGTCGCGATAGCCATTCTCCGCCCGCTGCGGCGAAACCAGACCGATGCTCTCATAATAGCGGATCGTCTTGGCCGGCAGGCCGCTGAGGGCCGCAGCTTGCTTGATGTTCATCGGTGTCTCCGGACTTGCGGGCCGGCAGGCTCTCGACCGATCGCCGAGGGCCTGCCATCCCGTCATGCCGGCTATGACAGCCGGCGTGTCTACTCCTCCGCGGCGGCGTCTTCAGCCGGCGTGCGGAATTCGACATCCATATTGGCGGCCAGATAGACCAGCGCAGCATAGGCGGCGACATTCTGGGCCAGGGCGTCGGGATCGATCTTGTCGAGTGTATCGTCCGGCGTGTGGTGCAGATCAAAATAATCCGTACCGTCCTGGTTCAACCTGACGGTCGGTACACCCTGCATGGCGAGCGGGATGATATCCGGGCCGCCGCCGGGGACATCATTGCCGCCGCGCAGGATACCCAGCGGGGTCAGGATACGGCCGACCGCGTCGACCGCCGGATTGGCAGCGTCATCGACATTGGAGGCAAATTGCCAGATACGGCCGGCTCCAAAATCGGATTCAGTGGCCAGTACATGATTGCCAACCTCGTCGACATGCTGCTCGGCATAGGCGCGGGCGCCCAGCAGGCCCACTTCCTCGGCCCCGAACATGACAACGCGAATGGTGCGGCGTGGACGTTCCGGCAAGCGGGCGATCAATTCAGCGGCCGCGACCGTGATGGCGATACCGGCACCGTCATCAACGGCCCCCGTCCCCAGGTCCCAGCTGTCGAGATGACCACCGATCAGCACGATTTCGTCGGGCAATTCGCTGCCGACAATATCCATCACGACATTGCCACTGGTCACATCACCATGCCAGCCGGCGGTGGCGCGAATCTGCATCGCCAGGGGCGCGCCGGTATGGTGCAGACGGCGCAAATGATCGGCATCCGGATTGGAGATGGCGATGACAGGAATGCTGGCCCACTCACCATCCATCGAGGAGATCATGCCGGTATGGGGATTGCGGTGGAAATCGGATCCGACCGAGCGCACGACGATGGCGTCGGCACCCGCCCGTTCGGCATGCTGCCAGCCAATGCGGCGGCGATTGTTCGCAGGGCCATAGCCGGCACCGGTCTGGGTCGCGACCATGGCATCGCCGTCAACAAAGGCGATCCTGCCCTCGAGCGAGCCGTCGGCGACGGCGGTGAGCGCGTCGATATCACGGAAATACACGACATCGCTCTCGATCGCACCGGAACGCGGCGACGCGCCCGAACCGCCAAGCGCAGAGCCATGCAGGGCCTGGGTGTAAGGCGAGGTCATGGAGATCTCGAGCTCGCCGCGATCCCAGAAGGGCATGGTGAAAGGCTCGACCGTCACGCGGTCAAAGCCGAGCGATTGCCCCAGCGCCTCACCCCAGGCGCGGGCGCGGGCTTCCGCTTCACTCCCGGCCATGCGCGGTCCGACTTCAGTCGTCAGCGATTCGACGATTGACCAGGCGAGGTCACTCTCGAGCGCCTCGGCGACCAGGGCCTCGGCGGTCGCAGCCTGGGCCGGATCGAGCTCGAATCTGTCCTGGGCAAAGGCGTGGCCCGCCAGGAATACGGCTGCGGCAGTTGCGATAATTGATTTCATGAAGACCTCCCCACACATTGATGCATGCACTATGGATATTGAGGCGCGCGGCGCAAGCGCCGGCCATCAGTCCAGTCCGCCAGGAGCCATCACAATGTCGACAGTTATTGCTCGGAGAATTGAGGGGCGCACCCGCGACCTGGGCGGGTTTGAAGTCCGCCGCGTCCTGCCGGCACCGCGCCAGCGCATGGTTGGCCCCTTTATCTTTTTCGACCAGATGGGACCCGCGGTCTTCGAGCCCGGAACCGGAATTGATGTCCGCGCGCACCCGCATATCGGGCTGGCGACGGTGACCTATCTGTTCGACGGCGCCCTGCGCCACCAGGACAGTCTGGGGATTGATGCCGTCATCCGTCCCGGCGATGTCAACTGGATGACGGCCGGCCGGGGCGTCGTCCATTCCGAGCGCACGCCGCCGCCGGAACGTGCCAATGGCCACCGTATTCACGGCATCCAGACCTGGGTCGCCCTGCCCGCCGGCCAGGAAGATGTCGCCCCGGCCTTTCACCACCATCCCGCCGCCAGCCTGCCGGAATTCTATCGCGGCTGCGCCCGCTTCCGGCTGATTCTCGGTACCGCCTGGGGTCAGGAGGCACCGGCCGATGTCTTTTCACCGATTTTCTATCTGCATGGACGCCTGCCCGCCGGTGCCGATGTCACGATCGATATCGGGCATGAGGAACGCGCCGTCTATCTGGTCAACGGCCAGGCGGCGCTGGACGGCGAAGCCCTGCAACCCGGCGAGATGGCCGTGCTCACCCCCGGAAGTGCGCCACAATTGACCGCCGATGAAGACAGTATCGTGATGCTGTGCGGCGGGGCGCCGCTCGGCAAGCGTGAGATTTTCTGGAATTTCGTCGCCAGCGATGCCGCCCGGCTGACCGAGGCCAGGCGCGACTGGGTCGAGGCGGCAAGCGCCGGTTTCCCGGCGGATGGGCGCTTCACCCTGCCCGCCGGCGAAACCGACCATATCCCGCTGCCGGAGTGACTACTCAGGCAGGCTTTCCTCTGGCAGGGCCCGCCAGGCCGGGGCCTGCAACCCGCGCCGGGTCACCAGATAGGTGGCGAAACTGGCGAGCCAGTGCCCGCCGGCATAATCCTCGCCATTGACCGATTCTGTCCCGACCTCTTCATGCACCGCCGCGGCGGCCAGCAGCGACGCACGGCGTGTGTCTTCGGGCGGCAGGGCGGCGGCGATGCCTTCCAGTGCCCAGGCCCGGGAGAGATTGACGCCATCGAGATGGACCAGCTTGCCATCGCTGGCATCCAGCACGATTCCCGGCACCAGCCAGTCGGCCGAACCATTGCGCGGAATATCCGGCAGGAAGGCATCGAGCCAGGCGAGATAGTCCGCTGCCGGCATGACGCGCCGCATCAGATCGGCTTCCATCAGGCAGGGCGAGAGGAAATCCTCGCCCGACGGCTCATAGCCGATCGGACAATTGCGATCTTCGGCATGGAATCCCATCGCCTTGGTGACGATCAGGCTTTCCAGTTCCACATCACCCGCCTCACGGGCCCAGTCGAGCCCGAGCGCCAGCGCAAAGGCTGACTGATTATGGGTTCCGATGCGAATTGGATAGGCAAGGTTTGGCAGCCAGCTCCTGTACCGGTCTGACACGGTCCGCTCGAGTGGCGCGATCGCCGCGCTCCAGCGCTGCGCCCGCGGATCATCCCATTCGCGCAATTCAGCGCCGAGCTGCAACAGCCAGGCGAGCCCATAGGGCCGTTCAAAGGCGGCGCGGCCCTCGGCTGCGAAATAGGCGACTTCCCCGGCCATATTCTCCAGCGTCAGATTGGCGTCCAGTGCGGCCGTGGCGGCCTGGGTCAGGGCGTTGTCGGGCATGGTGCGCAACAGGCGGACCAACATCCAGTGGCCGTGCACCGAAGAATGCCAGTCGAAACAGCCATAAAATGCGGGGTGCAGCTCGCGCGGCGTTTGTGCGTCCGCGTCAGAGGCGAGCACATGACTGATCTTGTTCGGGTATTCGCGCTGAACACAATCCAGCGCCATGGTCATGAAACGCGCTTCGGGCTCAGGCATAGTCTGCATGTCCTCAGCCTGCGCCGAAGCAGCGCTCGCAAGGATGGCAGCCACTGCACAGGAGATTATTGATTTCGGCAACATGGCGATTTCCGGTTTCGTTTTCGATTTCTTGCGTGCCTTTTGGGCTTTTCTGGATCAAGCTGATCTGGTACCGCGGCATTTCATGACGGTTCGCCGGAACTGGCAAGACACTTGCGTTCTCCGGAGAAGTGAGCGCGTCGCGCCGGACATGCGGGGAAGCTCCGCGGCGCGCTGCAGGCAATGACGGTCACCTCTCCGACAGATGAGAGGGCCACAGGGGATTAAGAGATCATGTCGACATCCGAACGCCACGATGGCGGCCTTGCGGCCATGGGGGTCCAGGCCGGAAGCGTCCGCCTCAACTGGAATGAGGCCCGGCTCTACGAGGCCGCGGTGCAGGACAAGGAAGCCGAAGTCGCCGAGGGCGGTGCCCTGGTCGTCAAAACCGGCATCCATACCGGCCGCTCCGCCAAGGACAAATTCACCGTTCGCGATAGTGAAACCGGGGACCAGGTGTGGTGGGACAATAATGCCGAGATTGATCCGGCACATTTCGATGTTCTGTGGCAGGATTTCCGCAGCCACATGGCCGGCAAGGACCTGTATGTGCAGCAGCTGTTTGGCGGCGCCGACAAGGATCATCGCCTGCCGGTCCGCGTGATCAACGACCTGGCCTGGCATTCGCTCTTCATTCGCCATTTGCTGCGCCTGCCCACAGACGATGAATATCGCGACTTCGAAGCCGAATTCACCATTATCAACCTGCCTGATTTCAAGGCCGATCCAGCGCGCCATGGCTGCCGCTCGGAGACCGTGATCGGTGTCGATTTCACCCGCAAGCTGGTTCTGATCGGCGGCACCTCCTATGCCGGCGAGACCAAGAAATCCGTCTTCACCATCCTCAATTATCTCCTGCCCGCCAAGGGCGTGATGCCCATGCATTGCTCGGTCAATGTCGGCAAGGATGATGACGCCGCAATCTTCTTCGGCCTGTCGGGCACCGGCAAGACCACCCTGTCCGCCGATGCCAACCGCACCCTGGTCGGCGATGACGAGCATGGCTGGTCGCCGAACGGATTGTTCAATTTCGAAGGCGGCTGCTACGCCAAGATGATCAAGCTCTCGGCCGAGGCCGAGCCAGAGATTTTCGCGACCACCAAGATGTGGGGCACGGTGCTTGAGAACGTGGTGATGGACCCGGTCACCCGCGTCCTCGATCTCGACGATGCCTCACTGGCCGAGAATAGCCGCGGTGCCTATCCACTCAGCGCCATTCACAATGCCAGCGAAACCGGCACCTGCGGCCATCCGAAAAACCTGGTCATGCTGACCTGCGACGCCTTCGGCATCATGCCGCCGATTGCCCGGCTGACCCCGGCCCAGGCCATGTATCATTTCCTGTCGGGCTATACGGCCAAGGTCGCCGGCACCGAAAAGGGCGTCACCGAGCCGAGCGCCACCTTCTCGGCCTGTTTCGGCGCCCCCTTCATGCCACGCCACCCGGCCGAATATGGCGCCCTGCTGCGTGAGTTGATCGCGACGCATAATGTCGATTGCTGGCTGGTCAATACCGGCTGGACCGGCGGTGCCTATGGCACGGGCAAGCGCATGCCGATCAAGACCACGCGCGGCCTGCTCAATGCGGCCCTCGACGGCTCGCTGAAAACGGCGGCCTTCCGCGAAGACCCGAATTTCGGCTTCATGGTCCCGATTTCCGTCGATGGCGTCGATTCCACAGTGCTCGACCCGCGTTCCACCTGGCAGGATCAGGCCGCCTATGACGCCCAGGCGAGCAAGCTTGTCGCCATGTTCATCGAGAATTTCAAAACTTTCGAGAGCCATGTCGCGCCCTATGTCCGCGCCGCAGCACCTCGACAGGAAAAGGCCGGCAAGACCCTGGAAACAGCTGCCGAATAGTGATCGACCCATAGGTCGGGTGAAGCAGCCCCGGTCGGACACGGCCGGGGCTTTTTGCTGTCCGGAATGCGGACGGCGGTGATGGCCATTGCGTGACATTTTGGCTCACTTGATGCGCGAAATGCAGCTTTGCGACAAAAAATGTTTGACCTGCGGCATGGGCTGGGCCTTTCTTGCAATAGAATTTCGCCGGGCCCGGTTTTGGGCCAGACTTTGCCTGACGGACCATGATGACCTGTTTCGACCTGATCCGCTTTGACATGCCGCGCCGCACCGCCTGCGGCGAGGGCCTCCTTGCGGCGTCCGGCTCGACCCTCACCACCACCATGACCATTACCATGACCACCTCGGGCACGAGGGGGCAGGTTGGCGTGGACTAGCGGTTTTCAAAACCCGTCTGACCCCCGACCCGCTCCCCCCAAGGAAGCGGGTTTTTTCATGCTTGAATTCGAGAACACCCAAAGGATTAGTTCAGTGACAAACCCAGCCAGACCAGCGCCCGGCCCGCGACTTTCCGTCCTCAAATTCGGCAGTTCCGTGCTGCGGACGCCGGAGGATTACGCGCGAGCCGCCCATGAAGTCTATCGCCACACCCGGGCGGGCGAGAAAGTGGTCGCGGTGGTCTCCGCGCTCGGTGGCGAGACCGATGCGCTGATCGATGCCGGCACGGCGGTCGGGCAGAACTCCCATGATGCCATGCTGGCGCGGCTGGTGCGCTGCGGCGAACTGAAATCGGCAGCGCTGATGGGGCTGGCCCTGCAGCGCTCCGGTGTCAGGACCGTCGTGCTCGACCCGCACGAAATGAGCCTCATGGCCGAAGGTTCACCGCTGGATGCCAACCTGACCGGCCTTGATGCCGCGCGCGTGCTGGCGCATTTCGAGCATGCCGATGTCATTGTCGCGCCCGGCTTTTTCGGCGAAGGCCCGGACGGGCCGGTGACGCTGGGTCGCGGCGGCACGGATCTGACCGCGGTAATGTTCGCCCATTGGCTCGGCGCCAGCCGGGCGCGTCTGATCAAGGATGTCGATGGCGTCTATACCGATGACCCGGCCCGGGTGCCGGACGCCCATCGCTTTGACCAGCTTGATTATGCCGAGGCGGCGCGCGTCAGCCGTGGCCTGGTGCAGGAAAAGGCGATCCATGCCGCCGAAGCGCTCGGCGTCGTGATCGAGGTCGCGGCTCTGGGCAAGGCCTTCGCGACGCGGATCGGGCCGGTTGCGGCCAAGATCGGCGCGCGCCAGCCCGTGCGCCCGCTGCGGATCGCCATGCTCGGCCATGGCTCGGTCGGCGCCGGTGTCTGCGGCCATTTGCTGGCCCATCCCGGCCGTTTTCAGCTCAACCCGGTCCTGGTGCGCGACGCCGCCCATCATGCCGCAAACAGCGCAGCCGGTCTGCAATTCACCGAAGATCTGGCCGAGGCGCTCGACCACCAGCCCGATATTCTTGTCGAGACGATTGGCGGCACGGGCATGGCGCGCAGCCTGAGCCAGTCGGCCCTGCGCGATGGCATGCATCTGGTGACGGCCAACAAGGCCGTGATCGCCCTTGATTTCGATCGCCTGCACGAGCTCGCTGCCGATTCCCGCCGGCATTTGCGCTATTCCGCCGCGGTTGGCGGCGGTGCCCCGATCCTGGAGACCCTCGACCGGGTCAGCCAGCGCGGCGCTATTCTCTCCGTCGAGGGCGTGATGAATGGCACCTGCAACTTCATCCTCGGCAAGCTGGGTGAAGGCGCCCTGCTCGCCGAGGCGATTGCCGAGGCGCAGGCGCTCGGATTCGCCGAGGCCGACCCGCGCGGCGATATCGATGGCGACGACGCCGCCGACAAGCTGTCCATCATCATCCGCCACGCTTTCGGCATCCGCCTCGACCCGGCCGATATCGCCAAGGAAAGCCTGTCGGATCTCTCGGCCGAGCGTCTGCAGGCCGCGGTGGAGCAGAATCTGGTGATCAAACAGGTCGGGCATTGCAGCGCCGGCGCCGATGGCCGGATCCTGGCCCGTATCGAGTTGCGGGCACTGGCCCCGGCGCACCCGCTGGCCAAGCTGCGCAATGAGGAAAACGGGTTTTTCGTTCAGCTCCCCCATGAATCCCTCTATGTGCAAGGCAAGGGTGCCGGCCGTTGGCCCACCGCCGAGGCGGTGTTTGCCGATATTGTGGATATTCAGCGCCTGCTCGATAACAGCCTGGCGGTTCCGGCCGCATCCAGGCCCAGGCGCGCGGCGCATTCGGCCCCCATGCCGGGAGAAGACAGCGCATGACATCTGCAGTCAGTTCGGCCCGGGCCACGGCCCCGGCCAGTATCGGCAATGTCGGCGTCGGCTTTGACGTGCTCGGCCTCGCCTTCGATGCCGTGCGCGACAGCGTCACGGCGTATCGGGAGAACCGGGCCGGCGTGCGTCTCGGCACGGTCTCCGGCCTGGTGGACAGCTTGCCCGCCGAGGTGGAGCGCAATTGCGCCCTCGCCGCGGCCCGGGCGGTGCTCGACGCCGCGGGCGCCTCATTCGGGGTCCGCATCGATATCCACAAGGGTGTGCCGCTGAGCGCCGGCATGGGCGGGTCTGCGGCCTCGGCCGTGGCGGCAGCCGGGGCCGTCAATGCCCTGCTGGACTTGCCCTTTCAGACACCCGATCTCCTGCTGCCGGCCATGCAGGGCGAACGTGTCTCAGCAGACCCACCGCCCTGGGACAATGTCATGGCGGCCCTGCTTGGCGGTCTGGTGATCGCCGCCCGGCTTGATCCGCCTCTGATCCGCCGCCTGCCCCTGCCGGCGGGCATTGCCTGCATCCTGTTTCACCCCGATCGCAAAATAGAAACCCGGCGCGCGCGTGAACTCCTCTCCGACACCATCGCCAAGGATATCGCCGTCGAACATGCCCGCAATATCGCCGGCTTCGTCGCCGGCTGCGCCAGTAATGATCTCGAACTGATCGCCAGTGGCCTGCGCGATATCTTCATCGAACCACAGCGAATGCCCCTCCTGCCCGAACTCGCATCCGTGCAGGCTGCAGCGCTCGAGGCCGGCGCTCTTGGCTGTTCCTTCTCCGGGTCCGGTCCCTCGGTCTTTGCCTGGGTGCCCGAAGCGCAGGCCGATGCCTGCCGTTCGGCAATGGCCGCGGCCTTCGCGGCGGCCAATTGCGGTGCGACGCCCTATCATGCGCCCCTGATCTCGGACGGTCTGCGGCTGGAGGCGGTGGAATGAGATATCGCAGCACACGCGGCCAGGCGCCGCTGGTCAGTGCCGACCAGGCCCTGCGCGCCGGCGTCGCCCCGGATGGCGGCCTGTATCTGCCCGAGGCCCTGCCGAAATTCGAGCCGGACGAGTTTGCCAGAGACAATGATCTCGGCGCCCTCGCCAACCGGCTGCTGGCCCCCTTCTTCGCCGGGTCACCGCTAGCGGACAGGCTGGCCGACATCTGCCAATCGACGTTTGATTTTCCGCTCCCGCTGGTAACGCCCGATCCCGCCGAGCCCGGCCTGCAGGTCCTCGAACTGTTCCACGGACCGACCGGCGCCTTCAAGGATTTCGGCGCCCGCTTCCTGTTTCGCGCCTTCGATGCCATCGCCGATGCCAGCGATCCGATCACCGTGCTCGCCGCAACTTCGGGCGATACCGGCGGTGCGGTCGGCTGTGCCGCCGAGGGCGCGCGCCATGCCCGCGCCGTGATCCTCTTCCCCAAGGGGCGGATTTCCGCCTTCCAGGAACGCCAGCTCTGCTGCTGGCGCGATCCGGTAACGGCGCTGCGGGTGCGTGGTGATTTCGACGCTTGCCAGCGCCTCGTCAAACTGGCCTTCGCCGACCGCGAGCTCAGTGCCCGCCACGGCCTCACCTCGGCCAATTCAATCAGTATCGGCCGGCTTCTGCCGCAAATGGCCTATTGGGCCCGGGCCAGTCTTGACGTGTTCAACCGGACCGGCACCCGGCCCGGCCTGATCATCCCGACCGGCAATCTGGGCAATGGTTTCGCCGCCATTCTCGCCCGCGCCTGCGGCCTGCCGATCGGCCCGGTCGTGCTGGCGACCAATGCCAATGCGACCCTCGTCGACTGGCATGCGAGCGGCGAGTATGCGGCGCGCGATTCCATCGCGACCCTGGCCAATGCGATGGATGTCGGCGCGCCGAGCAATTTCGAACGCCTGTCGGGCTTTGGCGATCAATTGATCGAGGATGTCGTGCGCGTCGATGACCCCGCCATTCGTAAACGCATTGCCCTGACCCATCAGCAAAGCGGCTATATCGCCTGCCCGCACACGGCCACCGCGCTGGAAGCCCATGCCCGCATGGACCCGGCCCGGCGCTCGGAACGGGTCTGGATCGCGGCGGCAACGGCGCATCCCTACAAGTTCGCCGAGGCGGTGGAGCCCCTGACCGGCCAGCCCCTGGCGCCGCCGCCCAGCCTCGCCGACGTGTTGACCCGGCCGGTTCACCTCACCGATATCGCCGCAAGCCTAGAAGAGCTGGCGGGCCAACTCGATGCGGACCGCGCGAAGGGATGACAAGGAATGGCCGCTGACGCTGCCTTCGGGCCTGGAGGGTTGAGCCCGGCCGTTTGACGCCGCGCCCTGGCGCGCTAGACTCGCCCCTCAATCAAAAGGTCCCTCCCTTGGCCCTCGCCGCCATCCACCTGCGCAAGCGCATCGACCCCACCGGGGAATATACGCCGCACTGGCCAGACGGGGTCATGCCCGCCGCCTTCGAGCCAGAACGCCATGCACGGGCCGCCCGCGCCCTGCTCAACATCGCCTACACGCCCGGCGGCGGCGATGTCATCGCATTCGAGGACTGGTGGCCGACCCTCGCCGCCGATCCGGAATACCGTCCCGATCTCTGCTTCATCGCGCTGGATGCCGGGACCGGCCTGCCGGCCGGTTTCGCCCAATGCTGGAGCCTCGGCTTCGTCAAGGATATCGCCATCGCCGCCCGCTGGCGTGGCCGCGGCGTCGGGCGGGCCATGATGCTGGAGATTTTCCGCACCTTCCAGGCCCGCGGGATCTATGAAATCGATCTGAAGGTCGCCGCCAACAATCCGTCCGGCGCGGCGCGGTTCTACGAAGGACTGGGAATGGTCGAGGTCGACTGATGGAGCATCTGCGCCAGGGGCCCGCTATCGCAGCTGGCTATCCTTGCTGCCGCGGCGATTGAAGGCCGAGGCACCGGGCTGGCCATCGCGCTCGGACTGGCAGGCAATACAGGTTTTCACCCCGGCAATCGCCAGCCGGCGGCGCGCGGGAATGGCGTCACCACATTCGACGCAGAACTCGGCGCTCTCGCCTGAGGGAAGCTTGCTGCGTGCATGCATCACCTCATCCGAGATCGTATCGTCAATCTGATCCTGTATCGCCCCGTCACGGGTCCAGCCGCCGGCCATCACGCCACCTCCGCCTGATTTCAATCACGTACATCAGGTGGCTATTGCGACGCGGAAATCAAGTTGAAGCGCCGCCCCCTGGTCGCAGCCCGGATCGCGGCGGAGACGGCGCGCACGATCCAAAACAAAAAACCCGCCAACTCATTGAGTTGACGGGCTTTTCTTTGGGTGCGGGGATAGGATTTGAACCTATGACCTTCAGGTTATGAGCCTGACGAGCTACCGGACTGCTCCACCCCGCATCAGGATGGCTTCCGCGGCGAGCCGTGGAAGAGGCGCGTATGTAGGCTGGCTGCGCGAATGCGTCAAGGCGATAGCTGCGCTTTACCTGCGGGGCAGAAAATGGCCTAAACTCGGGGGTATGAGCGATAGCAAACAATCCCTGTCCGATCCCTTCCAGCGCGCCCTGGCCGACTGGCAGGCCGGACGCGGCGAGGCCGCGCTGGCCGGGCTTCGAGCCGCTGTCACCGGCGGCGACGCCGGATGCGCAAGCCTGCTCCTGCAGCTCAGCGCCGACCCGGCCGCCCCTGACGCGGCACAGGCTGCCGCTGCCGCCGCCGTGCTCGCCGCCCCGGACACTCCGCTGATCCGCCGGCATGCCGGTTTCCTCCGTGCCAGGGGCTATGGCATGGACGCCGATCCGGGCGCAGCCCTGGCGCAGCGCCTCCGGGAGGCGGCCGCCGGCGATGCCCAGGCGATGGCCGAGATCGGCCTGCTGGTTCTCCTCGCCGGGGGCGAGCATGACGCGGCTCTCCCGATCCTCGAGGCGGCTGCGGCGGCCGGCAGTGTGGTTGGCCTTGCAGCCTTGATGCGCCTTGGGCTTGAGGCCGGGCAGTTGAGCCCGGTCGCACGCCAGCACGCATCAGCGCTCAGCCGCTCCGGTCATCCGCTCGCGAGCACGCTTATCCCGGCGGCCAGTGCCCTGCCCGACAGCGATCCCGCCACAGACGCGGCCGCTGGCGCCGGACAGGCCTGGCCAGGCGTGCAGACCCTGCTGGCAGCCCTGCAGGCCCCCGTGGCGCCGGGCGAAAGCCTGAATCCTGCAGTGCGTGTGCAAAATATTCCCGGCTTCATGCCGTCAGCGCTGTGTGATTATCTGGCCGCCCAGGCGGCGCCCCTGCTCCGGCCGGCACAGATTTTTGATGCCGCAAGCGGTCAGACACGGCCTGATCCATACCGCCAGTCCCTGACAGCGGCGCTGCCGGACGGGGCGATGGATCTGGTCTTGTGGGCAATCAAGTCGAGAATGGCGGCACTGGCCGGCCGCGATTTCAACCAGGGTGAGCCGCTGGCCGTGCTGCTCTACCGGCCGGGGGAGCAATACCGGCTGCATGTCGATTATCTGACCGCGGACGGCCATGCTGCCTCGGCTGACCTGGCCCGGCGCGGGCAGCGCCTTGCGACCTCGCTGGTGCGTCTGAACGAGGAATTCACCGGCGGAGATACCGTGTTTCCGCGCCTTGATGTGCGCTGGACCGGGCGGCGCGGCGATGCGTTGAGTTTTGACAATACCGATGCGGACGGCCAGGGCGATCCGATGACATTGCATGCCGGCGAACCGGTCCGGTCGGGCATGAAAATTCTCGCCAGCCTATGGCTGCGCGAGCGCGGCTGAGCCGGCGCGGCCGGGACGCGGACCCAGCACCCCGCAAGCCTGGATTCTGATGCGCCGATCGACCGGCGGACACCGGAAATGGGCCAGAAATCAGGATTTTAGACACAAAAAAACCGCGCCGAAGCGCGGTTGATTTGATTGAAATTGTCTGTGGAGGATCATGAAATCTAACGTGCAGACCGGGCGGCGTCCTACTCTCCCACACCTTGAGATGCAGTACCATCGGCGCTAGGGGTCTTAACGGTCGTGTTCGGGATGGGAACGGGTGCGATCCCCCCGCAATAACCACCCGGTCAGCGCGTTAGATTTCATGTTTGAAGAGACAATCCTGTTTATGAGGTGCTTGATGCACAGGCGAAGCAATCGCCGTGCATGAACATCGTTGAGATCAAGCCAATCGAGTTATTAGTACCAGTCAGCTTCATGCGTCACCGCACTTCCACATCTGGCCTATCAACGAGGTGGTCTTCCTCGACTCTCAAGGGAAAACTAGTTTTGAGGGAGGCTTCCCGCTTAGATGCATTCAGCGGTTATCCCGTCCGTATATAGCTACCCTGCTATGCTGCTGGCGCAACAACAGGTCCACCAGAGATACGTCCACCCCGGTCCTCTCGTACTAGGGGCAGCTCCTCTCAATTTTCCG
>TARA_R110000744_G_scaffold271950_1_pt1 | contig 27859 bp, 46 predicted proteins | sample TARA_R110000744 | Tara Oceans TARA_R110000744 (sample SAMEA4398083) | marine metagenome | biome: Polar Biome; feature: [DCM] deep chlorophyll maximum layer (ENVO:01000326); material: water (ENVO:00002006), including particulate matter (ENVO:01000060) such as... | depth 36 m | reverse complement strand
TCGGATGCGCTTGATGATTGCCTTCGTTAGTTTCATTCTAAATATCTCCGATGCTATGTAGAGCCATGACGGTTGCGACCTCATCGCTATGCTCACCCAACTCCAGTAGTGGGGTGATAGATTTTTCCAATGCCTCTTTCGCTGCCTCAGTTCTCAGCCCGAGCTGGTGCCGATCCTTTCTAAACTTCTGCCCCAGCGCATCATTCTCTTTGGTGTGAGATGCGTTAATGCCCTCATCCCGATGAGCGAGGGCGCGGTCCAACTTGTTCACCCACTCGGGCGTGATGGTTCGGCGCTCCACCTCCTCAATGCGAGTGTCCCAGCTTCTCGGCCAGTAGACACTCTTGATTATCCCTGCGTCCCAACCCGCACTCTTGAGCGACTCACCTTGGATGCGAGAAGGCACCCAGCCCTTGGCGGTATACTCTCCCTTCTCGCGGTGAGAAGAGCAGAAGACGCCGCGCTGGTGCAGTTTGATATGTGATAGCTTGACGTTCTTCGCGCAATACTCACAGTCTACGAACGTCATCTTGGAGTTGACCTTCATTGCTTATCTCCCGTTGATATGTTGATAACTTTCGCCCACTCAGGCGCGTCCCATCGGCTACTGTATCCATCGTCGTCGCCCAGCGCACCGATGATCGTCTTGTATTTACCGGGGCATTTGTCAGGCCATGGCGTATACATGTCCGTCAGCACGATGACGATCTGAGGCGCTGGCTTGAGCGCTGCGGCTGCTTTTAGCCCCACCCCCATATCCGTCCCACCTCCACCCAGCAGCTTGACCTGCTTGGCCTTGAAGACCCGCTGCGTGGCGTGGACCGCTGCGTCCGTAGGAAGGACGGTGACCTGCCCCAGCCCACTTGCTTTCAATACCCCCTTCACCTCCGCGAGTGCGTCGCTGAGTAGGTGGCCCATCGACCCAGACGTATCCACTACGATGGCAATCTCAGGGCGCGGTGCCTTCATACTCGGCAGCACCACATTCGGAACAGCTGAGGCTCGGCGGGATGGGCGCTTGTAGGTGTAATCTACCTGCCCAGCCACGTCCGCTATCATGTTGCGGATGTTGCACTTGATCTCTCGCTGCCATGATACCTTGGGTTCCAAGATGTCATCGGCCCACTGCTCCCAGCCAGCGGGAAGGGTTCCTCTGGAGCGGCTGTGTTGGCGAACGTCCTGAGCTACCTTGCCCTTGATGTTTTCCTGACGCCCCTTGTTCACGCCCGCTGAGTTCTCCCCGTCGGGCGCTCCCTCCTCCCATGAGTCCGTTCCCCCATGGCCTGCCGATCCGCCGAAGCGGGACCGACCGATCACCTCCCCGTTGGGTGCAATAATCTCAATGTCCATCGTCTCGCCCTCACCCAGCTCTCTCGCCTGATCGCTTAACGATTCACCCTTACCCGAGGTGGGCTGTCCATCCAGCCCGTAGGTATCTCCATTGCACTGCGCCTTGCCCTTCTCTTGCAGGTGCCTGAAGTATTGCTCGAAGAGCCAGTCCTCTGGGCAACCGATCTTCGCGGGGGTGACGATGGCATCCTTGAACTTGTCCCCCCAGTTCGCATTGGAATCGCGGGCGATGTTGTCATTGATCTCTGCGTCGGATGCGATGTTGGCAAGCTGCGCGAGGATCTGGCCTTGGACATTCACTGCCTTGCCATCCCACGCCTCGACTCCCATCTGCGCTCCCCGCAGGTGATGATCTCGCAACAGGTGTGATACCTCATGTAGGAGGACCGTCGATAGCGTCGCCACCTCCTCCTCTTCAATCAACTTGGGGTGGTAGTATAACCTCCACCATTTATCTACCCCCATCGTGATGGGCATGTTCTTATTCTCGACTGGCACCATACTCCAGAGTGCGGTGCCAAGATATACCCAGAGCTTGCTCGCCCTGTATCGTGCTGCCTTGAGCTTGTCGCTCATATCTAATCTCCCATAGCATAGATGGCGGTGAGGGTATCGACCAGCTCTTCAAGGTCAATGTATGAAATGCGATAATTATCTGAGTAATCTCGTACCTCCGACGCCATCCACTTAATGTCGTGATATAGCTGCTTGTTTTGTGGCTGTCTCAATACCAGCGTTCCCAGCAGCCCCATCAGGTGGGGCGACTGATTGACTCGGCGGAGTAAATCCCTCCGCCGAGCCTCTTGTGCGTTCATTTCATCAGTCCAGACTCCCTCAAGATCGGGATGAAAGGTGCGACCTGCTCGGTGGGGAGGGGTAGGTTCACCCCCTCACGTTCCAGCCTCTTGTATTCGTTGACCATCGTGCGGGCCGACCCTGCTGCAACATCTGCACCCCCTGCCTTGCAGGCGATCTCCAAGATGTCCCACGCTGCGGTCCAGCGCTTGGGGGTGAGGTTGCGATTGGCTGCGGCGACGACGCTACCGAGGATGGCATACTGCTTGTCGCCCTCCTCTGGATACTTGAAGGATTTGGGATTCTCCAGCAGCTCCTCGGGATCGGGTAGGTCGAGGTTGTCCACGTAGGCCAGCAGCTCCATGCCAGCCGTCCCGATGCAACCACGGATCAGCTCGTTGCGAAGCTCATCGTCGCCCCCTACGGCCTTGACGGCTGCGAGAACGGAGGCGCTCATGTCGAGGGTTCGCGGGCTGGGCCATGCGCGTCCCGCATCCGACTCGGACTCGGGAACACGCAAGACCAACTCGGGACGTGCCTTAATAAACGATCCGACCAGCGCTCGCTGCTCGGCAATGCCCGTGTGCCAGTTGATCGGCAGCGCCTCAACCTGCGGCGCTGGGAACCCAGCCATAAAGGCATCAGCCCAATCGAATGCGTTAATGCCCACGTCGAGGTGGATGAAGCGATTAGCCATCGGCGGTGCCAAATCCCAGCCGCCCGCTGCCTGCTCGGGTGGGTTCGCAGCCGCCACTACGGCGACTGAATTAGGGAGGCGGGTATCGCCCACAATATTGTCAAGTATGACTGTCAAGAGCGCCGCCTGAACAGCGGGCGGTGCGGTGCTAATCTCATCTATTAAGAGCATGGCCTGCACGGGATCACCCAGCGCTTTCAGCGCGAGGCGACTATCCTGCCACTCATTCAAGCTGGTCTTAACCTCAGCCAAGCGCTTCGCCCATGCTGGCGATTCCAATACCACCCCACCATCGGTGATGACGGGCAACCCACCAAAGTCGGAGGGTTCGCGGATGGAGGCGATGATGCCCTCAAACTGGAGGTGCAAACTCTTGGCGACCTGCTTGAGCCATGAGGTCTTGCCGACTCCCGGCGGACCCCAGAGGAGGACGGGCAACTTCATCTGGATGGCGATGATGGCGGCTTTATTCATACGGTCACCTGCTCTTTCTGGTTGGGGTAGTGGTGGTCGAGAATGATGCGTAAGATGCTGCTGACGTGCGCCTCAGCGAGATTAACATCCTCGCTCGGCGCGTCGAAATTCTGCGAGACATGGAGGGCGACGACGGCTTTCTCCGCCTCCCTCTCAATGCTCAGAAGTAGTGCTTCCATTCTACTGCTCCCTTACTTTCATCAGGACCGTCTGACTGACGCCCCGATACGGTTTGTGATACTTGACGGTGCCTCTGATGCTGACAGTATCGCCCTCAGCAAACCACTTGGCTTTTGCCGTGGCAAACCAGACAAACACGCACCCACTGGCACTGCTAATCATAGTGTGAGTGGCGACTGGACCCCAGTTGCCCTGCCAAGATTTGACGGAGGTGATCTTCCCTTTCGTCTCGACCGTATCACCCTTCGCACCTACGAAGACCGAAAGGCTGGCTGCTTTCTCCGCCTCCTGTTCGCGCTTGTCGGCGTGATACCGCTTGATGCCCCAGTTGATGTGATGCAGCTCCGACTGGCCGACTGCGGTGCGCTTGAAGATCGACGCGACCTGCCCCTCCAATGCGCGGAAGTAGCTGATGACGTCCCCCGCTTTCTCTCGGTCCTGCGGGACCACGTCGCCAGCGATCAGGCTGGTCCAGACGCGCTGCCCGTGGCCGTCCCGCAGGGAGGCAGCAACCACATCCACGATGTCGAGCTTGGCGACCGCGCCGTCCTGAGATGGTAGCACCGCACTCTCCCAGCGCTGACCCTGCTCGACTTCCCCCACACTCACCTCAAGACCCGCGACCTGCTCGGCGAGTCGGGCGAACGCTTCTGCATCTTTCAGCCCCGTGAAATCTATGAGGCAGGAAGTCCCCACCTGCATGAGATTACCTGAGTCGATCTCCTGCAAAATGGTGGTGCCTTTGCGATAGCGGAAGACGTTGCAATGATCGCAGTGTCTCGCCGCTTTCGCGTCGTGGGCGAACTGCTCGCGGAACTCTTCGACCTGCTGCCCGTCTCGCGCCTTCGCCCCACCCCGCATGACCTTCGCCTCATCCTCGTAAACGAAGGTCGCGCCAGCGTATCGCCATTGCCCCAGATCAATCTCGGGGATGGTGATATTGACCCGCAGATACTCATACATCGCCTTGCTACCGTGATCGGCGAAGAGGTCGAGGACGCTCCTCATGTCGGTCCCCAGCACCTCGACCTTGATTGCGGGTAGGTTATACTTCCTGAGCTTCTTACTTACCTGCTCTGCCTGCTTGTGGACCCAGCTCATGTTATGGGCGGGGATCTTGAAGGTCTTACTCATTGCTAATCTCCTATGGAGTGAAGTGCGCCAAGGGTGTCGGCGGTGAACTTTGCGATGCGCTTCTCAGCCCCTCCAGACGACGAACCTTTCGTCGCGTAGACGGTGACGACATCCTCGCCATCGACGTGATTGACCTCGACGTAAGCACCGACGTTCCAGCCCCTGATGTGTCCCGTGATGCCACTCTTTTTGCCGCCGCCGCGAGTGGCGGGCGATGCTGCCGACCCCGTGACCTCACCGTAGAAATGTGCCATGATTGAATCCTTTCTGCACTGGACTTGGGACCAGTGCTGTGGTTTAACAGCGCCCGCTGGCGCTGCCCCTCACCTCTTTGCATCCTCCAACCAACTCTCCACCCACACCTGCAGGTAATCCACCTCAGTCGATAGTAGCTCGCTGCATTTTTTCTTAGCCCAGCGGCATCGATCCTGAGCAGGCCATAGGACATTGACCTCGTAGTCCGTTGGGCGCTGCGAGAAGGTGTAGGTAGCGCTGGTGCAGATGCCTCCGACGCTGGTTAGGTGGGCATCACTTAACATACTGATGCACCTCCAAGAACTCCTCCACGTCGTGCCGTAGGATATGTGCAAAGGATGCGAGCGGTGCGAGTCGGCGGATGAGCTTGGCGGCGTAGGCCAACTGGGCCTTGGCCTGCTCCAACTCATCCTTCGCTGCGTCGAGCGCCTTGTAGGCCTTGGTGCTGGCCGCGAGCCTATCCACCTCCGCCTGCTCTTTTTCCATCTGAACGACGGCAGTCGGACTGTAGGAGATGCTGTCCTCCCTCCGACGCTTGCGCTCCTCATCGGCTCGGTGCAGTAGGTCTTCGCGGTATGAGTGGCTCTGATATGACATATTATTTCTCCCTCTTAATTGCTAAAGTAAACGGAGCGGCTATTGCTGCTGCCACGCGATAGGTTGATGAGCTGGTGAGCATGGGCGCGGGTTGCCGCGCTCGCTGCCTGAGCGGCGACGTGGGACAATGCCCGCTCATTCTGCTGGTGGAGGGGGACAATGTCTCTCCCGACGTGAGCGCCATCGGCTACGAGGTGCTTGATGTGACCAAGGATGCGATTGACGTTTCGGGCCATGGGTGGGCGTCTCTTTCTGCGAGAGGCTTGGGCCTTTCGCTTACGATTTGACTACGAGATGCGCTGGGCTTGGGACCAGCGCTGCGCTTTACAGTCCCCTTGGGGACTGCCCTCAGCTTCTATCCGATGTTGCCTGCGATGTTGAGATTGCGCGGCCTGAAGACCTTCTCCAGATCGGCCTTGATGCTCTCCAAGCTCAGGATGCTGGCTCGGTTTTTCTTGGGTGAGACGTCGAGAGAGATGAGCCTGAGATTGATCTCGGTGATGCGGCGCTGGGCGATCTTTTTATTGAGCATGTTAATCTCCTTTTGTAGGGCTATTTGGACTCCACAATACCCGTGGTAATATCTCCAACTCCATCCGTCTATACTCCAGATCACTATAATCGCTCGCCGTATCGTGGTGAAATTCCCACTCTATCGGCAGGGCAATTATTGCATTTTGCTTGCGTATTATATCGCTTAGTTCCCTGCGCTCTGCATCGGTTAACATGACAGACCCTTTCTATTGTATTTTACTGAGATACTCTGCGTTGCGACCCTGAGCGAATGCCTCAGCCGCAGGGCTGTTCGCCCTCCAGCTTACGACCTTCTCTGCCTTGAGCTGGCCGCGCTCGACCATCACACCCAGCGCGAAGTGCTTCCACTGGGGGTGCTTGACGCTGTAGGGATTGACTATTTTTGACATTGTTCGTCTCTCTTTCTGCGCTGGGCTTAGGACCAGCGCTTGCGGTTTAACAGCGCCCAGCAGGCGCTGCCCTTCACCTGAGCTGCTTCGACATCGTCGCCAGTCGAGCTGGTGCGATGCGGCTAACGATGTCCGCGACCTGCACGGTCGGGTCGTCGTGGAACTTGCTGCTGGAAAGGTAAGCCAGCAGGTGTATGATGCACTCATTTGCCTCTGCGTGATCCGCCCGTAGCTCCGCGACCTGACCCTGCAATCTGTCAATGTAATTCATCCTAATTGCCCTCCGGGGATACGAAGTGCAGGTCGCCGTCGATCTCGACCGCGATGCACTCCTGAGTTAACACCCGGCAGTAGTTCACTGCGAGGTGATGGACCTGATCCAGCTTGTCATCCAGCGCCGCGCCACAGGCAGAGAAGCTGGATGAGATGAGCAGCACTCGCTCCTCGACGTTCTCGCTAAGGTCGGAGGAGTAGTAGTGGCCCTTGCCCTCGACCACGGTAGCGCCGCCGAATAGCTGGGAGAAAAGGAGGGCGACCTGCGCCCCGTATTTGTCCTGCACGGCGGGGTCCAGCACCTCCTTCACATCGACGGTGCCGGGGACGGTGAAGACGACCTTGCGATCCAGCTTGAATGCTCCAGAAAACTTGTTCAATTGCTTGTCTCTTTCTGCGAGGGGCTTTGGACCCCCGCTTGCGGTTTACAGCGCCCAGCAGGCGCTGCCATCACCAGCCTAATTGATGCGATCCAGTATGATCTCTCGCGCTGCCTCCAGCGCCGCGATGTCGTCGGAGAGTCCAGCGGCGACATGCTCCAGCTCAAGGCTGGAGTCGATGCCCTCCAGCCCGTTGCCATTGACGATCTCCAGCACCCGGCTATTGAGGGCATTGATGCGGTCTTTTATCTGAGAATGAACAGCCATGCTGCACGTCCTTTCTGCTCTGGGCTTTGGACCAGAGCTTGCGGTTTAACAATCGCTGGATGCTATTGGCCTTGCCACGGCCTTGGGAGTTGATCCCGCCCAGCGATTGCCCATCACCATCCTACAGGTTCCATCCTATCGGCCCGTCGATCAGCAGCAGGTCGTCATCCAAGGACGCCTGCACCTCGGCCAGCGATAGCTTGGCCTGAAATTTATGACCGATCTTCTCCTCGACCCTGACGTATTCGGCGAGCAGCTCCCTGTTGGCCCTGCCAGCGATCTGCAGCGCCGCCTTGGGGGCGAAGATGCAGAAGACGCAAGAGAGGCGACCCATGCCCAGATCATACGCTGGGTGATGCGGCACCCCAGATGCCCGGATGCGGTCCCAAACCTCCCCCTCCAGCATACTGTGGATGGGAAGGTAGTTGAACACGTCGCGCTTGGTCTTGTTGGATGCGCCAGCGTCGAGTTCAAAGACCGGGCGCTTGGCGCGGGCTGGGCTTTCCTCAGCCCTGAATCCCATGCAGTTGAGGAGGCGAGCTTTCCTGTTCAGCCCACCGTCGTGCAGCTCTTTTACGAGCATGGTGTAGACCCTGCGTATCGGCGCTCGCTTGTGATCGGAGGTGCAATATCGCTGCTGGTTGCTGGGCCATTTGCCGCGCTCCTCTACCTGCTGGAGCAGGTCGCGCTTGCTGTTGCGGACGATCTCGACCCGCAGCCCGTAGTGAGCGGCCTGCTGGATGACCAGCTCCTGCACCCCAGCCCACTCAGCGCGGCCAAGGTCGGCGTGGACCACTACGATCTTGCTGCGGGAGACGTGCTGCTCATCCGCGAGCCTGACGATCTCATCCATCATCACCTGCGAATCCTTGCCAGCGCTGCTGGACAAGACGATGCGGTCGAACTTGCGGAGGTTCATAGCCCCCGCCCCTGCCGCACGGCTTCCCGGATATAATTTCTATTTGCATCAATTTTAGCTACCCGAATAATGTCGGCAAAGTGCCTGATCAAAACGACAAGAGCAGCAGCGGCTGAGATCATCACGATTACTTGCATCAAAAAACTCATTTTGACTCTCCGATGTTGCCGCACACTTAGGTGCGCGGCTGGTGGATGCCCCCGACTTTGGACGGGGGCTGTGGTTTACAGCGGGTCGCTGCCCGCTGCCATCACCTATCTAGCTGACTTTCCGTATACCGCGAAGTGCATCCGCTCCATCTCGCCGATGATCTCGCAAAGCTTGTCCACATGATATCGCTCATCGCTGCCGTAGGGCAGGTCACCTGCTGCGGCTGGCGCGACCTCCGCCCAGTGCTTGCTCAACTGCTGGATCGCCCGCTTGCTCTGCTGCTCTAATTTCTTGCTTGGCTTGTAGCTCATTTGCTGCTCCTTCGTATACTGCGTGATGCCCCACGGCTTTGGACGGGGGCTTGCCTTTTAACCGATGTGCGCTTGCTGCCCTCTCCATCGGCCCATCAAGATGCTGCGTGACCGTTGCGCTCTCGCCGGGGCGACGTGGTTTCCCAAGGTCGCTACCCAGATGCTACATCGCTCTCACCCGCTCGCTTTTGTGTGCTGCGCTTGGCCTCCAGCTTGTGACGGTCGTTGCTGCTATGCTGCGATAAAGCGACGATACCCTGCGGCTCGCACTTCCATAACCGCTGCGGTGTTCGCTCTGCCTGCTCTCCTACGTGGCCCGTATCCGGTGGGCCATTCCCTCACATTCCCTGCTGCCCTTGACGCTCGACTGCTCCTGCTTGCCTCGCTGCTTGCTCCCGCTCAACTGTCCCGCTCGCTATCGCCGCTCAGTTGCCCGCTTGGCTGCTGCGCTTAGGTGTGTTGCTTGGGAGCGCCCTGCTGCGGCGCTCAGGTGGTCATCGTCTCGGCTGTCTCCATCTCTCCCCGCCGGGGATCGTCGAAATGGTGCAGGCCTGTGATGATAAATTGCATCCTGTGGCGCTGCGGTCGTTAGCCGTCTGCCCAGTCGATGCGAAGTGTTATTTGATTGTCAAGGAGCGAGTCGAGCTGTCCGTGGTGCAACCGAAACTTACATAGTGCCGTGTAGCTTGCAAGAACTATTTTTGCAGGCAGGGGGACATTTCCTCGTAAGTCGTTGCAGGAGCTGACAACAAATATGGCTCGGAATACTCGGAAAACAAGAAATAAGGCGCGACCTCCGGGGTCCGATCCTCTTTTCGACTGTCCAGATATACCCAGATGTGTGTATATTCCCTACATGACAAAAACAAAGAATAGCCCTACCCCACAGCGCACCAGACCCCACTTGTCGCAGGGCAAGTGCAAGACGTTTCTTGAGTGCCTGCAGCGGGTGGGCATGAATGTATCGAAGGCCTGCAGGGAGGCGGGAGTCGGCAAGAGTACGGTATACCTTGAGAGGCAGCGCAACCCAGATTTTGCAGCCCAGTGGCAGGAGGTGGAAGACAGCCTTTTGGATGAGCTGGAGGAGCATCAGTTCAGAGACGCCCGGGTCAATCCAGAGGATAGGAGATGGGTGCTATCCCGACGTCGTAAAGCTCGATGGAGCGAGAGGCAGCAGGTGCAGGCAGCTGGCGCTGGAGAGGGGCTGCTGGCAGGCGGGCAGGTGGACGTCAAGGAGTTGAGCGACGCGCAGCTGCAAGCGATAGTCAAGGAGCATCTGGGGACTATCCCGGACGGGGATTATACGGTCGAGACGCCTGACGATGCAGGGACAGCGACGCCAACACAAGAGGCAGACGACGCAGGGACCGCTGACGCTGCAGGCACAGACGAATAGCCCCAGCCCAGCCCCCCGTCGCACCCCTTGTTGATTATCACCCCTTATAATGTATAGGGGGTATGCAGGCAGACCATGGGGGGGGTAGGACGCTGAGAGTGCAGGGAGAAGGACGTGCGGGTGCTGTAGGTGGGTAGATAGAGGCGACTTGTAGGCGTATGCGGGTAGCGATGAGAGGGTAGGAGGGCGCTGAGAGTGCAGGGAGAGCGAGAGAGGGGCTGTTGAACTGAGGGGAGAAGGGCGATACTGTGGGGGTATGCTTGATCCCAAGGGTATGCGGGACCAGCGGTGACCCCCCCCAGCCTGCAGCCTGAGCCATCCGACCACCCCCTCCCTCTCTATAGGCATAGGCTCCGCCACCTTGCCCCATAGCGTCAATCGCCGCGCCCACGACGATTGAGCCTACGTTTACAGGTGGCCCGCAGCCATTTCAGCCTACGTTTGCAGGCAGCTCACGGCGATCCACCCTACGTTTATAGACCACCCGTGAGGGCGAAGGCAGCTGTGAGTGCAGCGTGAGCGTCCACCGAAAGGCCGCGACGGCTAATATTAGGCTGAGGCTGCAGCCCTGAGACGCACTATCGTCCGATCAGCCCTCAAATAGGGATCGCAGGGGGGCGCAGGGGGCTGAGGGTGCAGTGTGGTCAACACGGGGGGTTTGAATTTTGCGATCTATTAAAAAGGCAGGTTCCTACCATTCAAACTCTTTCACCTTAAGTGCCATCTTACTTGTCTATTACCATCCGTATCTCACGCCCCATCTCACGTAATCGGAGACATAGCTCATGAAACTACAGTTCACCCACCTCGACTGCACTTACGACGAAAGCTGTATGCCTGCCAATGGAGAAGTGAATGTCCACCCAGAGGCAATAGGGGATGGCGTATCCATCCACGGGAGTGGTAAGGTGGCCCGTGACGAGCTACCCGCTCTTATTACCTACCTCACCAGCATCTATAAGGCCCAGATGGAGGATGGCTCATGATATGGAGGTTTCTCTATTACTGGATCATAGACTGGCAGAAACCCTGTGCGTGGAAGGCTCCGTGTCATCTATATGGCGTCTGCCCCGGCAATCCCCAATATGGATGTAAGGGGATGGGGTGAAGAGTAAAACAACCGTCGAACCCCCTCGGCGCACTAACTTGTCTATTGCCCAAGCGACCCAGCAGGCCTACCAAGAGATCGCGGACGTCCTACATTGCGAGGCGGATGTAGATGTGATGGCGGAGAAGGCGAAAGTTCGGGAGGTGCTGGAGGCGATGGGCGATGGGGGGCGGAGCGATCATTACTACAAAGCGCTGGTCGAGGAGGCTCGGGAGAAGGATCGGAGGAAGTCCGAAGCCAAGATCGCTATGTTGTCACTGGGGGACGAGGAGGAGAAACCGCATCTGCACCCCGCCACCCAATCTGCAACCAATGCTCTGCTGAAGAATCTGCGTCTTCGCCAACTGCAGTAAGTAGTGGACCTTCTACACAGTAGTGTGTATATTACTACTACACTCAAAAGGAGAAACAATGGCCTCGTCCCACCCTATATCCTACAATGGACCAGACGGACAAGAACTTGCAGTAGATGTAAGTGACACCTTTCGGCTTGGCATCCCCCCCTTAGACTACAAGCTAAAACCCCAATACGCTGCTACGTCTATTACCAAGCTGGATCTGGGGAAGTTACTGATCGCCGACATGGCGGACTCCTATGAATTTGAAGACTATGAGCTGTCGGCAGTTTCCGAGCAGGTAAATCAGCCCGGATGCTTGGTGGTTCAGTTTCGATATGTAGGGCAGGAAAAGCAGAGGCAGGATGGGTTTCGGGTAGTGGATATTACAGCCTATGTATCCAAGGCGAAAGCCGCTATCAAGGCCATGGGGGATAACAACCCAACGGACGCAAGATGATCTGTCATGACAGATCATGGCGGGCCGCGCAGCCTCCTTCCGAATCTCACCACAAGAAGTCTTCAGTGGAGGACGCCTACACAAAAGACTCTACCTCACCTCATATACGACCAAAAACAAGCCTTCCTTGCTACGAGGCTATTAGTTGGGGTAAAGGCAAGTCCCTTCAGGATATAATAAACTGCGGATTAAAAAAGGGGGTCTGGCAATGATCACCATCCATGGATACACCAGCCTGAAGCGAAGGGGTGTTTTCTGCGAGAAGAATATTGCGGAAGTGAATGACCCTCACAGTGGGCCAATAGCATCCCTCCAGCCCAACAGTCGGGAAGATTCCCACGTAGCGATGACGGTGGACTTCTTCTCGCCCCCAGACCGAGTGAAGGGTGGGTTTAAGGTGTGCTTGGAATGCTGGGAATTAGCCCAACCTAAGATCGCCCTATTTAAACTGGGAGACTTAAATGCTTGAATGCAGCGAATGTCGGGAAAAGGCCTGTGCCGTTATCAAAAATGGTAACTGAGAAAAACGTGTTCCAAGGAATAGCTCGGGAAATGGCGGCAGATCGCGAGCGCATGGAATCAAAAACACAATACATAAATGAAACCATCCTCACGCTGACAGAAGAGGCTAAAAAGAGGCAGTCAAACTTGGACGACAAGAATAGCCTGATTTATCATTATTTGGAAGGGGTTATCTTGGGTCTGGATTCAGCGAGGAGGATCGCGGGTGTATCCACGGACTCACATACGGAAGGCGAATAGTAGGGATACCTACTGCAATGGGTTCTGGGTGGAGGGAGATTGCTCCATTGGAATGGCGAACTATCAGGTGGGGATTCTCATGGGGGAGAAAATATCGACCTGCATAGAGTGCAAGCGGGTGATGGAAGCGACGAATGCCCTCATCACTATGGGAGACTTATAGTTGCACTCTACACAGAAGAGTGTATATTGGGGGTGATATGAGCAAGGAGAAGAATAAGACCCAGCGAGCTTTAGACGCCCTCGGCGACCCACCAGAATCCAATAATACATGGGATGAGGCATGGGCGGATACGTTGGCGATAAATAAGGAACGTCTGGCGGACAATATATACACCGACAGCATCGTAGGAGAATACTTCATGGGACCAACGAGGTGTAACGTATAATGGGCGTGTCATGGACCAACGTGCCAGACGAGCGAACGGACGCCGAGAAGGCGCTGGATGCGATGGCGGACGACAACGACTCCTTCATAGACAGCATCTCCGCCGAGCTTTATAAGTGGAAGTATTTAGCCGTCCCCATTGCGGTGACCGAGAATGTCTGACGCCGCCAAGGCTACTTCAGGACCGGGACAAGAGGCAGCGCTTGAACTCTATGCGCGGTCTATGGCACGGAACGATCTATTGGAATTTTCAAAGTATACCATGCCGGGGTATACCGTATCCGCACACCATAAACATATCGCTACCAGATTGCAGGCGGCGGTGATGGGCAAAAACAACCGGGTCATACTTACCGTCCCCCCTCGGCATGGTAAGTCAGAACTTGCCTCTCATCGTCTGCCTGCTTGGTATCTCGGACGCCGTCCCACTCACCAAGTTATATGCGCTACCTATAATGCAGAGTTTGCCTCCGACTTCGGGCGCGAGGTCCGCAATATTATTGAAGGGGAGTATTTTAAAAACATCTTCCCCAATGTGCGGGTGGCGCAAGATAGTCGGGCCGTCGCCCGCTGGCACACCAACCTTGGTGGCGCGTATCTTGCCGCTGGCGTAGGGACGGGTATCACGGGGCGCGGTGGCCACCTCATCATAATAGATGACCCTCTTAAGGGACGAGATGATGCCGACTCCAAGGTATTTCGCGACCGTCTCTGGAACTGGTATCGTGCCGTGCTGTATACGCGCCAAATGCCGGGAGCCAACATGATCCTCATACAAACCCGATGGCACGATGACGATCTATGCGGACGGCTCTTGAATGAGGCAAAGGCCGATGGCGAGCAATGGGAACTGATTAACCTCCCAGCCCTCGCGGACTCCGCCGACGACGCACTGGGACGGGAGATGGGGGAGGCACTCTGGCCGAAGTGGTATGACGAGAAGGCCTTGAACTCCATGCGAAGGGCGATGGGTCCAAGAGATTGGTCTGCGCTATACCAACAAAAACCCATCGAAGATGAGGGGGTGTTTTTCAAGCGGGAGTGGATCGAAGACCAGACCTATAACCGCGAAGAGCTAAAGCACAACGTCCACTACGAAGCGCACAGGACACTGGCTGCAATAGGGGACGAGAAGTATCTAAATGTATATGGTGCATCAGATTATGCAGTGACTGACGGCAGGGGAGACTTCACTGTTCATGTAGTGGTGGGAGTGGATGCCGACGATGTGATCCATGTGCTGGATATATGGCGCGGGCAGACGGAGGCGATGGAATGGATAGAGGCGCTGATTGATTTGATATTGAAATGGAAACCTGCCAAGTGGGCGGAAGAGAAGGGGCAGATCCTTCGGAGCGTGGGGCCGCTTATCAATAAGCGGTTGAACGAAAGGAGGGCTTATACATGGCGGGAAGGTTTTGCAGCGACTGGGGACAAATCGGCAAGAGCGCGGCCCTTTCAAGCCCGCATGGCGATGGGTAAGGTGAAGTGGCCTAAGAATGCTTCGTTTATGAGTGACGTAGTCTATGAGTTTACTCGCTTCCCAGCGGGCGTGAACGACGACATTGTAGATGCGTTCTCTCTTATTGGCCATATGTTAGACCATATGAATAGCGCCCCAGACTTTAAACGACCGCCCGTCAACGCTTTGACAGCAACAACCCAAGGAGATTTGTGGGAGCGTCACCGAAGGGGAAAGAAGCACGGCATACGCAAACGCGAAGCGCCCGTAATTGGAAAGGTCATCTACGATGGGACACACCCGACCCTTGAGTGACGTAAAAGTTATCTTCGATAAAGACTGCCCTCCCGATCACACCTACATGCGGGGCGACAAGCTGGTGATGAACATCAAGCACCAAGCGGGCTTCGGCGATGACGATGAGGATCTGAGTAAAGCGGAGCAGGCGCTCAATGTTATAGGCGACCAGAAGCATGATGCCTTTGACTCCTTCATCAACTTTCATGGCAACATGGCGACCAATAATCGCCGTAAACTGGGGGTAATCACTGGAATAAAGTAATAATAGGGCAAAAACAGCCACATACCCCTTGACTTTTAGGGTTTGCCACTGGTAGAATTATTATAATTGGTGACATGTCTCTACAAGAAGGTGGCTGTTTTTGAGTTATCCGTCAGGTCACGAAGCTCGAATCTCCTATTGGTCAAGGCAGCTTGAGTTCGCCGCCTCCCGAATGCGCCCTCTTTTTCAGGCGTCGGAAATTCTCGTCAAGCAATACGAGAATCGGGCGACTACTGAAAGAGAAGAGTGGGAAGATGACCAAGCAGTAGATGCACACGTCTCCCGAGTAAAGGCGAATCTTATATTTGGCTGGATAGATCAGTCTATCGCTAACCTCCTTGAGCGCAACCCCTCCTTCAGCGTCACCCCGCTTTCCGAGCAGTCATCGCGAGGGGCGGACCCCGTAGGATCTTTAACTAATTACTACTACCGCGAAACAAATCAACTTCGACAAGATGAACGCTGCTTATTAGATGCCTTCCTTACCCCCTATGGCGTAAAAAAGCTGGGGTGGACAGAAGATTTAGAGGAGGATGTGCAGGCGGAGTTGGACGGCGAGGAATTGCGGGGCTTTGATTTTGCCGACGATGTGGACACGGAGAATGAGTTCCTCTTGTCAGGTGAGCCAGCTTTCGTCTCCAGAGTTCAGGACCATGCCCTTCACATAGAAGCGCATTCCCGCCTAACGCAAGACCCGTTACTGGATTTGGACCCAGTCGCACTGCAAATGATAGAAGAGCATATCGAATTACATCATCGGATGCTCGACCAGCCTGAACCAGACAAACACAAGGACGTAAAATTCTCCTCTCCCTTTGGTGTAAGGTGGAACCCAGAGGATTTTCTGGTTGACCCCCTTGCCGAAGATGGGATACGGGACGCTCAATGGGTCGCCTTCCGCTCCAGACGGCGCGTGGACGACGTTAAAAGTAACCCCAACTATACGAACACAGATGACTTGGAGGCGTCTGGCAGGCCACAAGACGCCCCAGAATTGGACACGGGCCTCTTAGTGGATGACTTTGGGCTGGTCACCCTGTGGGAGATATGGGTAAGAGACTTTCCTATGGCCAATGGTCGTCGGGAAAACATGTTAATTGTATTAGCCGAAGGCCATGACCATCTCCTCCGCCACGACGAAGGCTGGCCTTACGACTCGATTGAAGACTTTCCAGTCGAAGTATTATCCTTCCATAGCTCGGTAGGCCATTGGGTATTTAAGCCGGGGTTAGTTATGGCAGGAGCGGATAACATACAGGGACTGGCAAACGAAATATTAGATAGCTATCTGCCTGTCTTACGAAAGCAGAAGAACCACCTGATGTTTGACCCACAGGTCGTTTCGGGCGACTGGATTGATAATCTTTTGGCGGCTCCAGACATGGCGGCTTCGCCCGTGCAGGGGTTGTCGAGTATGAAGGGTAGTCCTATTCAGGCTGTTCAGTTTGGGAATATCCCCAACGACAAAGGGCAGATGCTCAACCAGATATTAGGATTATTTGACCGGGCGGCGGGGACGCCTCAGCCTATGTCCTCACCCGGAGAAAAAACGGCGACCGAAGAATCAATACGAGAACGCCGCACTACAGCCCGAGAAGCGCGGCGAGGTAACTTGCTGGCCGAGTTTCAGATCAGGGTGGCGCGGAAGTTTTGGCAGATGGTCACGCAGTTCAGGCCACCCCGAGCCGTATTGGTCAACCCTGCGATGGCGGAGTGGGTGACGGTTACCCCAGAGATTGCTAAGGGAGAGTATCGCTTCCGCATTGAACTGACCTCTCAGGCCAATCAAGTCGCATTAGAGCGCAAGCAGTGGCTTGATCTTCTCAACTTGTCTGCAGGCTTATCGGGCGTGTTTGGCGAGATGTACAACGGACAGACTCCCAACTTGGCGGAAATATTCAAACGCCTATTGGTCAAGGGGTATGAGGAGCAGGCACCCGAAGAAATCTTACCGATGCTTAAAAACCAACAACAACAGCAGCCTAACCCCCCTGCCCCAGATGCTGGTCCCGCTGGTCCACCTATGGACCCAGCGGCACCCCAGCCGGGAAGCCAAGCGGATTCCCGTAGGGAGCCTTCTATAGATGGCGCTCCTACAGAAATCCGAAACTCTGGCAATGGGGCTGGACCCGCACTGCCCAGACAGTTTAATGCCGCTACGCCATCAGCGGCAGGTATTAACGCTGGATCAGAGGAGCGATAATGAACCATTATAAAAATGATAAAGAACATAAAAAAGAACATAAAAAAGAAATAAAGACAACGGGGTTTGACGAAGCCGTAAACGACCCATCCGTCCAGCTTGAGATCATCTCACGTAAGTTAGAAAAGATAGATGAGGATGATCCTAAAATGGAAGAGCTGATTGCCAAGCGGCGTGAGATTCGTAAAGATATGGAAACTCGCCGACTTAAGCGCCGATTAGCTGAATTAGAAGAAGGTGAAGAAGGCGAAGAATACATGGAGATTTATTAATGGCCGAAACATCAACCTCCTACGGACCTACTAAGACGACAACCCGAGAGTATCTTGGCGTACGCCGCAAGAAAAATAAGAAGAAGGCAAAATCTCAGCTCCAGTCAAAAGCTCTTAATGATGTAATGAAACGAGGTAAGGGTTACTGATTTTTATGCGGGGATTTTCAGTTGACACCGGGAGTAAGACTAAATGATATACGATTACAAATGCAAAGAGTGCAGTGAGATTACCACTCAAAGTAGAAACTTCGAAGAGCGTAAGACTCATCATATATGCAACTGTCGCCCTCAAGGAAGTATCGCGGAGTATCAATTCCCAGTAGGAGCGGTTAAAGGTTTTCAGCCATTTGAAACCTACTATGACGAGGCGTTGGACACAGATATTACAGGCCGCAAAGACAAGAGAGATCACCTACGTGCGCGTGGGTGGATGGAAGTTGGGGACAAGGTGCGTGGGGCGAGAAATTTTGACGAGAAAGCGCCACATCACGTAAAGCCAATGCCACCCCGAGGGACAAGGTGGACGCAGAAAGATTCCATAAGTTCAGATGATATGGTCGTCGGAATAGAAAACAACGGGAAGATAGAGCAAGTGCGGGCTGGGGAACTAAAGACGATTGAGAAATCTGGGAAGTCTATCAAAGATGTTATTAATGAAGCTTAGGTGAAAAAATGAATCAGGCAATGATGGAGCAAGCTATCGCACAAGCTATGCAAGGCGGGGGTGGACCGATGCCCGGTGGACCTCCTCCCAGTGGACTTCCTCCCAGTGGACCCCCTCCCGGTGGACCGATGCCCAGCGGACCCCCTCCCGGTGGTCCGCCCCTCGGAGCTGGAGGCGTTGGCCCATCACCGGGGCCAGATCCGCAAATCAAGTTGGACGAATTGAATGAAGCGCGGAACGGGCTGGAGAAGAAGATGCGGGCCGTTGCGCGAAACTCTACGGCTGGCAAAGAGATTGGAAAGCAATTAGACGAGATAGATGATCTAATCCGCCTATTGGAAACCCAGCTGGAATCGGATGGACAGCAAGCAATCCAGCAGGCTGGACTCGGGGGCGGAAGTGGTCCGAGTGGTCCGCCGCCTTTAGGACTTGGGGGCGGAAGTGGTCCGCCGCCTTTAGGCCTCGGGGGCGGAGGTGGTCCAATCGGACCCATCCCTCGCGGCGCTATCAGAAACAGTGACTTTTAACCGGGGAATTAAAAATGAGCAATTTAAACGTCGTATCTGATGACGGTAAAGTCGATGAAGGAACAGACCCTGAAGAACTAAATGGAGATCCATTTCAAGCAGTCATTGCTATGGAATCTGAAGCTGTTCAAAGGGAAATCGAAACTATGCAAATCGGAGAAGGCGATGATGAGGTTGACGAGAACGCCTCATCGGCGGAAACGTCCCGCAAAAGCACGTCCTCTAACGGGGAGACGGCAAATGGGAAACGACCCGGCATCGACACTGTTCTCACTAATGTAGAAAACGAACTGGGCGCTGAAAGCGCTGAGGTGGTTCGGAGTATCGTCAGGTCGCATTCGCAAATTCGCAATGAATGGAAGGAGCAGCAGACGGAGCTTAGAGAAAGTTTACGTGCTGTAAAAGAACTTCAGGAAGCGAATGGGCAGGCGGCAGAAGATATTCCAGACCCATCTGATCCGTTGAACAGACTGACAGACCAGCAATGGGATATGTTTAATCGCATGGCCGAGAAGTCTGGGTATGTTCGGAAGGATCAGATGGAAGAAGAGAAGGTAGTAGAGTCCTCCCTGAATTTTGTTCAAGACGACATTACGCAGGGCATAGAGAAGTTTGGCGATAAGTTTGGATACCGTGATGAAGATGGCGCATTTCATTACGGAGAAGAAGTTGCCGAAAAAACCCAAGAAGTATACGACCGTCTTCACGCAGACGACAAAGGCCTTACAGCCCGAGACGTTTACCTTTTGGCCGAGCATGATAATATTGTGTCGGCTGAAGTGGAGAAAGCTCTATCGGATTCAGGTAGGCAGTCGGCGACTTCACAGAGGCGAGCGCAAGGAAGACGCGCTCAAGTTGAAAGTCGTTCCACTCGATCTGGGACCGTTCAGCCTCGCGTATATAAAAAGGGTGAATCTTTTGAGGATACTATTGCTCGCGCTTCTTTAACTTCACTGCGTGACGCCCCAGACTTACCACGCTAAGGACGTAACATAATGGCTAATGAAACAAGCCTAACCCTAAGTTATGGGTCAGTCCTGAGTAGCACTTTAATGCGAGTTATTGACTCGGGTGCATTGCACGACAACGTCTTTGAAAACGACGTCTTCTTGCAGTGGATGCGAAGCAATGGTCGCGTTAAGGTTATTGATGGCGGTGAACGTATCCGTGTCGGCATTATGTTCGGCAAAAACGGAACTGCAGGCTGGTATGAAAATTACGAGCTTCTGGATACGACCGCACAGGCTGGTATGACGACTGCCTTCTATAACTGGAAGCAGGCGTCTGTATCTGTCTCAGTCAATGGCCGAGAGCTGCGCTCAAACAAAGGACAGTCCCGCATCACTTCTCTCCAGCAGGAGAAAATCTCTCAAGCCTCTCTTTCCATGGTAGACCTCGCTGCAACAGGTGCGTTTTCCGATGGAACAGCGTCATCTAATAAACAGATGACGGGCTTGGAGGCGATGATTGAAACCACGCCCGGATCGGTAAGCTACGGAAGTGTCCCCACGGGACTTGCCGAGTGGCAGAATCAGGTGCAGACTTCGGTCGGCTCTGCTGCTACTCAACTTCTTCCCAAGCTCCGCACGGTCTGCAATGACTGCAAGCAGGGCAAGGGCGGGGCCAATAGCTCCCCGGACTTTATCATCACAACGCAGGCCATCCACGAATCCATGGAAGCATTGTTGTTTCCGCAGGTTCGTTATGCCCCCAACCCATCGGGCGGAGCAGATGCTGGTATTGAAAAGCTGGCATTCAAAGGCGCAATGGTTGAGTGGGACGATTACTGCACGTCAGGAACGGTCTACGTGTTGAACTCTAACCACATGATGATGTTCGTTCATGGTGATGCTAACTTTGCCATGGCCGACGGCGGTTTTCAGAAACCGATAAATCAGGACGCACTCGTTACCCAGATCCTCTTTCAGGGGAACATGGCAACGAACAACCGTCGTAAGCTCGGTAAACTGACGGGTGTCACTTAATAGACAGGAGTGATGACCTATGGCAGTCGGAGATTATACAGTTGACAGCACTTCTTTGCGAAGCGCTGGTAACATGTCCGTCATTAGTGGTACCATTGAGTGTGATACGAATGCAACAACCTCGGCTATTTTATCGGGACACACTATTGTTGCCTTCACGCTCGACCGCAACTTAGATGATGATGATGCGGTAGTTTCTCGCATCCACATCAATAGTTCTGACTTTGCGGCAACTGTCGCTAACGGGTCCGTTCACATACAGGCAAGCGCGGGAGCGCCTGACACGTATGCGTGGACCGCAACTTATATTTAACTCGGAGGTATTCTGATGCAGTTTATGCAAAGTTCCCGCGAGGAGGCTGAGAAAGTCTTTATCGTTGTGGAAAATAATCAGGGGGCCGCTTTATCACCGGGTGTAGTGGTTGAATGGTCACAGACGGCTACTGATGCAGACCAAGGTGTTAAGGTCGAATTGGTAGATGCTGTGGTCAATGTAACCACAGGTATCGCAGGTCGAGTGGCTGGGGTCGTAGATTCTACGATTAGCACCGCCGACACTGGACGCCTGCAGGTTTACGGGCCTGCCAATGTTCGCGCTTCCGCATCCATTGCGGCTGGCGCTTTCGTTGTCGCGTCTTCCATTAATGCTACTAACATCGGTCACGTTACGACTGGGTCAGCTTCTACGTTGACTGGCCCCGCTTACGCTGGCGCTGTTGTTGGTTGGACATTGGAAGATGGCCCCAATGCCACAAACGCCACGGTTCAGCTGGCGCTCATGTAAACTATAGCCCACCCCCGATTGAGCCTTATGGGGGTGGGCTATTTACACTCAACCGGGAAACAGGGACCATGGACAAAGAGAAAGTAAAAGTATTAGTAGCCACGCCAAACTATACGAATCTGATGTCCTCAGAGGCGCACACTAATCACATTGAGTGTGTAAGTCAATGGAAGCAGTGGGGGATAGATTTTAGTTGGACTATAGTGGGTCGAACCTTTGTTCATTTTGCGCGGACGCAACTATGCCAAATTGCAGTAGACGGTGGTTTCACTCACATCTTCTGGATTGACGACGATGCCATTGTTGAACCTGAGATGCTACCAAGATTTATTGATCATGATAAAGATATTATGATTGCGCCTTATCCTATGCGTAAACCTCCTTATGAGGTAGGTATCCTAAGCGCGGTGAACTACCGCTGCAAGGATGGCCATTTGACGACATTGGGTATTGATAAGACGCCACTGGATCACACGGAATGTGAAACATGCGGGAAGGAAGCGGATCGCGACTTTCACGACATGAAGAGCTATCGAAACTTTAAGACTTCTGATCTGGATCGGGGGATCATGCAGGTAGATGGCGGCGGAACACACGCGATGCTTGTAAAGGTAAGCTGCTTCGATAAGCATGGGGATAATTCAGATCCTATTACCCACCCACCAGAGCTGATAAAAGTCATGGAGCGGATGGGCGAACATGACCGGGGGGTAATCGACCATTACATTGGCGACCTGCCCGACGAGTCGCCCAGCCTTAGAGAAGAAGATGACGCAGGTAAGCCTTTTTTCTTAATGCCTAAGTCGGGAACGGAAGACATGCTCTTCTGCTACCGGGCAAAGAAGAAAGGCATTGAAGTGTGGTGTGATACGGATGTGTTTGCTGGACACGTCGGGTTTTACCCAGTTATTACTCGGAGCTTTACTGAAAAAATGGAGACGATCCAAATGTCTCCTATAGCTCTGGGGGATAATCAGGTATCTATCGTCCCTGCGTCACTGGGTAGAGATCACAATGTAGTTAGGGCGCACAAGGCTTCTAACCTCGCGTGAGGGAAATACAGCTATACCGATGCGACAACTGCCACAAGGGATTAGATACAGGATACGAGGCAGGACGACCTTGTCCTGCGTGTGGAGGCAGGCGCTGGAACACGACCATCACTTTCACGCTCAGTGAAACCTTGAGATACTACAGGGAAAAGAAGGTTTGGGTCTTTAGTCCAGATCGCCTTTTTGATCGAATGTTGAACTTTGTTTTTAACCGGGAGAAATAATAATGGGTCAAAGTCAGTGGATGACCCCAGAAATAAAAAAGCGTTTGGATAGTTACGCCAGCCAAACAGTCAAAAAAACTACACCAATGAATCTGGCGGTCATTATCCAGAATGACCCCCATTTTAGAGTGGGATCAGACTTAGAGATTCGCCCATTAGGCCTATTATCACCAGACTGTCGGGAGCGGGGGCCATACAAATGCGACATCGCATTCCCGCAAAGAAATATTTACGAGGTATCAACGATGGGCCTTGATGAGGGGTCTGCAAACCTATTAAGCGGGCTGGTGACATCTCTTAGGCCTCGGGTGGTATTTGAGACAGGTACGCACTTAGGTAGGTCAACTAAGGCACTGGCTTCAGCGCTATTGGAAAATGAGAATGGGGTTGTGACGACCGTGGATATGTTTGACTACGGGCTGATGACCTCTGGGGCGCTGAGTAAAGAGGAGAGGGAGTATGTCATTCAAGTCGTGGGCGAATGCCCGCAAGTGTTGCAGTCGGAAGAATTATCTAGCCTTCAAGGGATTGAGTTTGCCTTCCTTGATGGCGACCATACGGCGGAGGGGGTTGCACGGGAGTTGGCTTTTGTCGATGAACGTCGAGCAGATAAGTGCTGGGTTGCAGTTGACAATGCCCGTGACCCCGGCTGGCCTGAGTTAGAGAAATTCTTCAAGGGGTACAATGATTACCCCCACGTCAATCTGGAGACGATGTCAGGCATGGAATTAATTCAAATGGAAGGGGCGCGTTAGCGTCTCGGAGGCGGGGTGGGTTTCCTCCCGGTTACCGTCCCGCTTCCAACTTATAGGAGAGCATTATGAACATCGACAGTTATAGGTGGGATGAAACGGCGGCAGGAACTAACTCGGGGGCGCAGGCGGATCATACTGCTGAGGCGTCCAGTAATGGAAGTAGCCCCAAAACTCATGTCATCACCAGTATCTCAGGTCACACTGACTTGGATGGACTTATTCAAATCTTAGGTGGAGCCGCCGGGGCTACGGTCATCTGGGAGAGTAGTATTGATGTGAGCGCCGAGGGCTTCTCATTTAACTTCCCCGGCCTTAACGTGCATGGCGATCCGGGTATAGCTATCTCGGGTCACATCGTCGGTTCAACGGCAAATTGTCAGGTAAACATATCAGGTTATTCACTATAAATCGGGAGCAGTAAAGATGACTGAGTTAGTAATGAGGGCAGAGGATTCGGCAATCGGCGAGGTGGCACTTACCGAGGATCTTCGCAACCGGGTATTTTACACTAAGTTTGAGTCGCAAGATCCATTAGTGTCCGACACCCAGCATGGAGATACTTGGGTTGAGGAACATGTAGCGCACCCCCGATTGAGCTTTACGGAGGAGATGGGTTGCATCATCCGCATGAACGGCACTCGGCGCGGTCTGGTTGGCATCACCCGCGAGGGTGATGTATTAGATGAAGATGCTGTAGATATGCGCGAGCAAACTACAGGGCAGAACATGCGGCGCTTTATGGCGTATGACTTTCGAGTCAAGAGTGTAATCAAGACAGATGGGCCAGAGCGCAAAGAGAACCTGATGCGGACATTTGAGCAGCAGCGGATGGAAGGCGAGAAGGACATGTATAACTCTATTGCCGGGGCATTCCAGCAGGCCATCTCAGGACAGCCGGGTCAGCAGCCCATTATAACAGACTCCATGATCGCCGAGTATCTCAATCGTCAAGATTCAGACGCCGGACAAAATGCACTACTCGTCGCCGCCTCACAGGAAGTAGCGGAGGCGGAGGTAGTAAAACCAGTAGGAAAGAAGAAATAATAATGCCAGATTTTGCTGGTCTTCAGGCAGAAGTATTAAACTTAGCGGGCGCTGACGCAGGCGGTGATTACGGGGCTATGGTTAAGGCTTCCCTCAATAGGGTTATGTTCCGTGCATTACAGAAGGTAGACAAGGATCTGGAGCGGCGGGAGTTCAGTTTGACGACAGTGGCTTCTACCTCTCAATATGCCATGCCGCTGGAAATGCGAAGGGTTTTAAATATTGAGGATTCGGCAAATCAAAAGCGCATTTTTGACATTACTGCCAGAACTTTTGACAATAACTACCCCGGAGATACGCAGACGGGATCGCCAGACCGAGCCTACCCGCTGGGTTCATTTGGCGTCTCCTCTCAGCCTGTGACTGCCACGACGATAGAAGTGGTGTCCTCTTCCGCTTCAGACTCGTCAGGGATAACCGTGCGGGTGACGGGGTATGTGGAGGGGGTATTGAGTACGGAGTCAATTGTTGTCAATGGAACCACCCCAGTCGTATCTACTAACACTTACGACGCAGGAGGACTGGAGAGGGTCGTTAGGTCTGCCGTATTAGGAACAGTGCCTGTGGGAAACTTGACCATCAGAACTGTCTCAGTAGGCGCTACACACGCCATTATTCCAGTAATCTACCCGAGCAGTTGGTCGCCAACTTATCTTTGGTATGAATTTCACCCCATCCCCGCCACTCCCTTGACTTATACAGTGAGGGGGGTGATGAGGAAGAGGGCATTAATAAACGATGACGACTGGCCCGACATAGACGAGGAGTTCCATAATATGCTCGTTTGGGGGGCTGGGTCGGAGGTTCTCCCCGTGCTTGGGAAGATGGGCGTAGCCAACCGACTTAGATTAGACTTTGAAACTGCGCTGGATGAGTTCGCTGGAATACAAGAGGAGCGTCCAAATCTAATGCGCGTCTTCTCGGACGTAACTACTGGCCCTTCCATCTCCCCTAATCGCCCATTCATACCGGGCATTGACGTAGGGCAAGCAAGTTGACTAATGTAGCACCAGTAAATCCGGGGCTAATTACCAGTCCAATATATCGCGTGAAGGGACAACGCTCTCGGTGGGACTATCCTCATGAGCGCGTCACCCCCGAGCATTGTTTGATATTAGAGAATATCAACCTTACGGAGCGGGGGCTGGCAGACAGTAGGTTTGGGGCAAGTAAATGGAATAGCACTATCCTTGCTAATAGTGAGTCGTCCGTAGGTATACGGCAGCAAACTTACTCCACTGGACAATACATATTGGTATGCACTCCAGATAAGGTGTATACGGATGATGGATCTACTCGCCTTAATGCGACGGGGTCATTAACTCTAACAGGTACAGTAGATGACTATGTGTCGTTCGCCTTCATGGGAGATAAGATATACGCCACTAATGGAGTGGACGTGCCGTGGGATAAGGATAACGATTACATCGCTACAGTTGGCAACGCAGCGCACATCAGCTTTGACGCCAGTGGCGTGAGCTTAGGGACGTGCCAGCAGCTCGTAGAGCATAACGGAGTGCTGATCGCCATCGCGCCTACGGAGGGAGGGGTGAAATATCCCACACGCATCCGCTGGTCCGACGTAGACTCACGCACGTTTATTCCAGACCCCACCTATTGGCCTGACGCCAACCGAATGGAGATATACCAAGGAAGTACACCTATCATATCTGCCATTGATAACTTCGGGTCGTTATGGATATTTAAGGAGGACGGGGTGTATCCGGGCAGGATAGAATACGACGTGGGGTTCTTGGAGTTTCGTCTGGATGAGAAAAAGATTCTGCGTGGGTTCAACCCCGTAGGCGGACACCAGTCGATGATAGCAAGGCCTGATTTTATTTTTGGAATTGCACAGGAGGGCGCGTTCCGCATAGACGCTGACGGAAACTTTAAGATTGTTACGGAAGACATCCAAGACCAATGGGAATCCGCCCTAAATTTGGCGCGGCTAAAGTATGCTGTGAGCTACGTGCGAGAGCGAGACCATCAGGTGCGAGTGCTGATGTCTGGGACAGGCAATACCACAGGCCATAATCTGGAATTAGTGTACGATTGGCAGACGGGAGATGTGTGGATTGACAAGCTGACGGCGCAGGTTAATTACGCTACGCGAGTCGTCCTGTCGAATAAGGAGTCGGCTATTGGCGCAGGTATCGCCACGAATAACTACATCTATAAGTTTAATGACCCCGACGCCATTACAGACGATGGGACTGCCTACGACTGGGAGATACGGATGGCTCCTAATGACCTTGGTCATCCGGGTAAGACAAAACATATAGTTCGATTTAAAACTTTATATAAGGGACGAGACGACCAGACGACCGTTGACTTAACCTTATTTCGTAACGAGGGGGTGCTACCTTCTCGTTCCCAAACACTGACTCCCAGTTTGGGATTAATATGGGATGGGGGTCAAATATGGGACAATGGCATTTACTGGGAAACAGCCGGAGAGTCCGTTCAGTCCACGGCATATTTTGTTAATCGGTTTGCAGAAACGATTGCCCCGAGATGGAAATCATCAGCTCCGGGTGCAATCCTCGGTTACCAATGTGAATATACAATAGAAGAAGGTTAAGTCATGGCGACGATGCCAAATGGATCAGTAGCCCTCCCTACGGCAGGGGCTGAAATGAAGTCAGCACAACTTACGTCGTGGATGCAAGCAGTTTACACATTTGTAAACGCAAATACCATTGATGAGGCGAACGTAGACTACACTAGTGCCGATGGTATCATGGTAATGGGGCGAGCGCAGACGATCACAGGGGCTAAGACTCACAGTGCGGCAATAACCGTAGGTGTAAATGATACGGGACATGATGTAAAGTTCTTCGGAGCAACGGCGGGAGCGCATCTCTTATGGGATGAATCAGCGGATACGTTAAAATTGGTTGGCGCTGCCAAGATCAATGCACAGGGGACTGTGACGGTTGGGGTAGATGACACTGGGTATGATGTGCAGATGTTTGGAGCAACCTCTGGTTCCCACCTCCTTTGGGATGAAAGTGCTGATGATCTGAAGTTAGTTGGCGCGGCAGGCCTTACTGTAGCAGGGACAGCGGCGCTGAACGTAACTACTACTACGACCCTTGCATCCATCGGGACTGTTACGGTTGGAGTGGATGATACGGGGCATGACGTAAAGATGTTTGGGGCTACT
>TARA_R110000744_G_scaffold196593_1_pt1 | contig 28383 bp, 40 predicted proteins | sample TARA_R110000744 | Tara Oceans TARA_R110000744 (sample SAMEA4398083) | marine metagenome | biome: Polar Biome; feature: [DCM] deep chlorophyll maximum layer (ENVO:01000326); material: water (ENVO:00002006), including particulate matter (ENVO:01000060) such as... | depth 36 m | reverse complement strand
CTATCTAAAGTCTTAATATCCTGTAGAGCTATATGGCCCAGCTCTACTCTTTGTAGCTCTGTCTTAGCAGCTACATCAGCAGCAAATTTATTTATTCTATTTATACTCATCTTTTTATTTTTATTAGTTTCTTATTTTATCCCATAAACATAAGGCTGGCCTCTCCTCCTACAGCACTCCTCCTACTCAGCTCATCTAGTTGCTTATAAGCCTCCTGCATCCCATCTACACTATTAGCATTTATACCTAAGTCTTTAGAGCTCGCTTTTATATCATCTGTAGCCTGTCTTATTTTAGTCTGTAGTGGCCCTTTAGCTTTCTCTAAGTCTGCTAGCTCTTTGTCTAATTTATTAAATACATCCACTTCTTTCCTTAAGTCTTTTCTACCTGCCTCTACTTTTGTCTCAAAAGCTTTTATATTTTTTATTATCTGGGCTCCCTCATTTAATAACTTACTTAAGTCTCCTACCTCGCTTAATTTAGTTTTTTTTTTAGGGCTTAATATATCTGCCAAAGCTGTAAGCAGCTCCTGGTCTGTAGGTCCCTCTGTTTTTTTACTCATCTTTTCTAGCTTATCTACAAAAAATCCCTCAATACTGAGGCCTTTAAGCTCTCCACTTAGTACCCTATTCCATACCTCTAAATTATCCACCTGTAGCTTTACCATCCAGGTCCCCACAGGCATTTTAAAGCCATATAAGGCACTTTTATCCTTTTCTGTATCCTCTACCAGCCAGCTCTCTACAGTTAGTATACCGCCTACTCTCTCCTCGTGCTGAGCTGTAGCCTTATGGTGGTTGTTATTTTTTAAATATAAAACTGAGGCCTGGGCCACTGTAGCCTTACTAAAGTATACAAAATACTCGCTATTAGTCTGAGCATCAAAGCGGTATATAGTTTTATCTGGTATAAGAGCTGGGCTTATTATCTGTCTTTTATGCTCATCTATTTTACTCAGTGTTAAGTTATTCTTTTGCTTATTCATAAAAACAAAATCCACCTGTATCGCTGGCTCAGATACTAAGCTTATACAGTCTATAGCCAGGTCCTGGTTAGCATCATCTGCTATTACTAGCTCTGTAATTTTGGTATTTTTTTTAGTATCTGCCATATCTTTTTTATAGTGTTTAGGGTTTGCTTTCTCACAGTCCTCCTTTGTAGCATATTTACAGCTACCAGTTTCTCCCCACTTATATTTACCATCTTTGCATTTTGTACAGGGCATAAAAATTCTCTCTTAATTAATAAAGGGTATATCCGTTTTATATTTGCTTTTATACGCTGGCTCTCCTCCTTATTCCAGCTAGCTGCTCCTGGCTATCTGTCATATCATCAGTTACCACATAAGCCTTTGCTGCCTCTGGCTCTACAGCTCCTCCTAGCTCAAAGCCACCGCCTACCATCTCTGGGCTTATACTAGCCTCCTCAGTTGCTGCTGCTACATCTGGGGTCGCTCCACCTCCACCGCCACCTCCACCGCCACCACCGCCTCCTCCTCCACCTGGTGTCTTAGTTGCATATATTGCTTTTACATTTTTATATCCTGCTACTAAAGCCGCTGCTGCTGCTATACCACCTAGTACTGGTCCTACAAACGGTATAGGAGCTAAAGAGGCAAAGGCACTAGTAGCTCCCTGTAAGGCACTCACTGTAGCACTAGCTGCCGCTGCTGCTTTACCTGCCTTACTTTCCTTTCCTAGTATTCCACTTAGAGCATCAAAGGTCTGCTTAGCTATATCTAGCTTACCTTTCATTTCTAGCTTAGCCATCTTTTTATCTGCTGCTGCTGCTGTCTTTTTTACTGCATCTGTCTTACGCTGGTATTTTGCATCTATCTGAGCTTTTACAGCCTCAAAATTTTCCATTTGTGCAGCGGCTGCTATATCTTTGTTATACTGTATCTCCAGCTCTTTTAAAGCTTTCTCCTCTAAGTTTAGTATACTCTCTAGTAAATTCTCATTTTGTAGCTCCATTAAAAACTCCTCCTCCTCTACTTTTTTAGCAAAGGCCTCATCATCTAGTGCCTGCTGCTCCTGCTGTAAAGCTACTAAGTTTACTAGCTGCTCACTCCTTAAGCCTGTTATCTGAGCCTCTATACCAGCTCGCTCATTAATAGCCTCAGTAAGTGCCACCTGCATCTCTATATTATCCTGGTTAGCCTGTAGCTCTAGTCTAGCTGCATTTATTTTTATATCCTGCTGTCTTAGCATAGCTACACTCTGCTCCTCCAGTATCCTCCCTAGCTCCTCATTAGCTGCTATCCTATCTCCCATATCCTTACTCACATCATCTCGTATCTGCCTCTGTAGCTCTGCCTGTCTGTCGTACTTTTCTATAAGTCCCTGTATCTGTGCAGCTGCTAAAAGTGCACTATTACTAGCCGCTGTCTGGGCCTCTGCTGCTGCATAGTTAGCTTTTACACTTATCTTACTCAGTCCCTCTACAGCCATACTACCTATAGCTCCTATCTCTCCTATAGCATCTCCTATATTATTATATATATCTGCTCCTGCATCTATAGCAGCATCCTTAATATCTACTAGGTCCTGCCTAGTCTCCTGTATACCTGCTCTAAGTTCTGCTATTTTACCAGCATCTCCTCCTCCTAAAAAGCTGTCCTCCCAGGCTAGCATAGCTGCCTGTACTCCTAGCTTAATAGCATAAAAAGAAGCTTTTAAAGGTGTAAGTGCTAAGGTCATTAGGCCTCCTATTACTTTCTGTAGGCCATCAAATCTATCTGAGCTGGCACTTACCCACTCTACAGTATCTATCAGTACATCTACCACCTGGTTAAAGGTTGTACTTATTGTAGTCATTACAGTATTTACAGTGTCCATCACTTTCTGGTTTCTGCCTAGGGCCTCCTTTAAAGCTGTAAAGGCAGCTGCTAAAATTGCTACTATACCTAGTCCTTTTAAAGCACCTCCTAAAGACTTTACACCTCCCTCTGCATCTTTAGCAGCATCTCCACCATCCTCTAGTCCTTTATTAAGTTTGCCCTGCTGGGTAGTGGCATCTTTTAAGGTACCCTCTGCTACATCCATCTCTGCATTTAGCTCTTTTAAGGCTAGCTTTTCATTTTTAAGCTCTAGCTCAGTCTCTTTTATCGCTTTATTTAAAGAGCTCCAGCCCATAGCACTCTTAGGGGTGTCTAGCATTTTCTTTTCTAGGCCCTCTAGCTCGTTTTCTAGGCCACTAATTACCTGGGCCTGTATTACAAAATTTTCATTTAGGTCATCTACTGCTTTCTGAGCATTAGCTGTAGCAGTTGCAAATTTATCCACATCTTTGGCAGCATCTCCTATATTACCCTTTATCTCAAAATCTATACTTTCTGCCATATCTTAATAGTCTGTTAAGTTTCTAGTCTCTAAGAGCTCTAGTTTTATATTATACATTATCTCCATCTCAGATACTCCAGCTACTCTAAGCTCTAAGTCTCCCCAGTCGTACTCTCCTCCTCCCATTTGATTAAAATATGGCATAGTCCAGCCCTCTGGTATACCTCCACAGTCTACTCCACTGTCAGCATTACAGTAAGTAGCCTGTCTATTATTATCCATCTGTACTACCCACTTACTAAAAAAACTCCAGTTTGCTCCTCCTACTGTAGCTATAGCTATACCTGTCAGCTTAAATACTATTACACTATGGGTCTGTACTGGTATAAGATTATTACTTACATAAGGGTTACCTCCTACTGTAGCTATAAAGGAGCCGCTGCCATTAGTAATTATAGAGCACTGTAAAGTAGAGCTCTGGCTGTATCCGTTATAATTTACTGCCTGGGCATAATTACCTCCACCTAGTACTATCTCGTGCTGTCGCTGGGCTTTACCATAAGCACCGCTTACACTAGCATTATGTATACCTTTATCTATTACATTACCCTTACCACTTATTACACTATTTTGTACTCCCTCTCCTATTGTATTATCTACACCATTTATATCATTATTAAAGGCTCCCTCTTTTACCTCGTTTCTTATCCCATTTAATTTATTACCTATCTTAAGGGTAGCAGTCATTAAATTTACAAAGCTGGTAGGCCTAAAAGCCATACAGGTATTACTATTACTATCCCACTCATATCCATAAGCTATACAGGTCTGCTGGTTAGCCTCACAGGGTGCCTCTCCATTAGTAAAAATTACCTGGCCTGTATCTAAGGTCCTATCTGGTTTTATTATCTGTCCTCTTAAGTATTCCATTATGGTATTAGTATTAGCTCTACACTAGCTAAAAGGCCAGCACTGTACTGTATTTTATTTATTTTATACTCTCTATTTTTGATTAAAACGGTATCCCAAAACTCCATTTCGTTAATATCTTTAGGAGTAAGCAAAGCTTTAAATTTTACTACCCTACAGTCTGGGTTATATATAGCATCATAGTAAGGTTTCCAGTAAGTATTAAATAGTCCATTTGTAGATAGGCCTCCACTCCCTACTGGGTTTACTAGTGGGCACTCCCCAAAATTTAAGTCTATAGTGGCTCCACTGGTAGGTACAGTACTTAAGTGGGTCATCTGTCCGTAAGTAGCATAAGTCTGGGTAGCAAAGCCAAAGGTAAAGCTTACACTATAGTCTATACCAGGTGGCATCTGCTGTAGGCCATTATCGTATAATATCCTAGGCTTATTATCAAAAGCACTAAACTCTGTGGCATCATCATTAGCCTTATATATATGCGATATAATAAAGTCTGGCCATAGCATACTTAAAGGTGCTGCTATAGTAGGTGCGAAAGGCTTACACTCTATTTTTTTAGTACCTGCCAGTAAGCTAAAAAATTGCTGGCCTGCTGCATAGGTTTTCATACCATATAAATATCCTCCCATCTCTCCAGGAGGTGGTGCTACTGCATTAGTATATACCTTTAGTCTGTAGTCGCTAGGGTCTTTTATATATGTAAAAATAGTCTTTTGCGGTAATTTATTTAAAGGCTCCTGCTTAATACTGCTGGCATCTAGTTTATTAGTCCAGTCTAAAATTTTACTTTTAGGGTTATCTAAAAATATATCTGCATAGGGCTCTATAATAAAATTACCCTCAGTCTGCTTATCTGCTATAGTAACTAAATTAAACATCTTTTTTATACCTGCCCAAAAATCGTACTGGCTCATCTGTCCTCTTAGTCCCTGCATTAAAAAGTTAGTAGTAGCGGTCCCTCCTGTTATTAGAAAGGTCTGGGTGTTTTTCTCGGCATTATTAAATATCTCTTTCCAGCTCTCTGGTGTCCAGTTAGCAGTACCTACATCTTCATTTGTAGATATTGTAAACTCTCCATTACCACTAGTCTTTCTAAACTCGTACCAAAACTCATCATTTACATCACAGGCCTCATAGGTCCAGCTGTTGGCCTGGTATCCTGCTGCACACTGGGCACTTTTTGGCTCTGCTACTGGGTCTATTATAGCTGGGCTATTTTGCTCTGTCCAGCATCCCTCTAAAGGAAATAAAGACCACTGGTTTATGGTATTATTCCAAGTTATACCTGCCTGTCTCCTGGTATGTGTTACTCCTGTATTAAAAACTTTATGCTGTAGCCTCCACTCTCCTCTAGTATTAAAGTGGGTCTTTTTAAAGCGTACCTGGCCTGTACCCATTAGGTAACTATTAGAGCTAGGTATTTTTATTATACCAGTAAGCTGGTCATAGTGGGCCCAGGCAGTACCTGCTGGGTTATCTAGCTGTATACTAGGCATTACAAAAGTTATCCAGGGTCCTGGGTTTGCTGTCCCACTACTTACACTACCTACTAGCTGGTCATTATTCATACTAAAAGTACTACTTAAGCTACCACTTTCTCCTCCAAAATTAAAGTCCATAAATAGCTTACTAAAATAGGCACTATTTAAAAAAGCACTATCGTATGTATAAGGTGTAGCCTCAAAAAATTTATCTATTAAATACTTACAATTAAGTACAGGTCTAAATACATTCTCTGGCTGGTTTATGGCAAAATTTGTAAGGCTGGTAAGCTCAAAGGCTCCTGTCCAGTTTATAAAAGGGTACTTCATTACATTAGTCCTAGTGGCTCCTGGAGCTCCTGCATAACTACCCACTGGTAGAGGGTTAGAAAGTTCTATCCCTAAAGTCTCATCCCAGCTATCCTCTATATTTTGTGCATTATAATCGTGCCCTAGCTCATCAAAATCTAACTGCCCTATAGTGGAGGCTTTTAAATAATCACAGAAAGTAGTGGGCTCACTAAATACATTTATATTATAGCTTATCTGTCCATCTTTCTCCTGTACATTTATTAGTTTCATCCATCCCTCAAAGACTAGTACTGTATCATCTTTTATCTTTGCCTTTGTTTTACAGAAAGGGTTAAACATAAATATATCGTGGTCCTGGCTCCTGGTTACATCAAAGTAAAAGCTAAAAATTTTATTATTATGCTTAGTAGCTGGTATCATAAAAGACTTAGAGTAGCTGGCTATTTTCTCATCTACACTAGTAAAATCATCTGCCGACAAATTAAGCGGTATACTCTCATCTTTATATAGGTCCAGTATTACCTGGCCATCATCTAAAAAAGTCTGCTGTGCAGTGTCAAAATTCCAGCCTCCAAAAGCAGCGGCTGCTGTAGCTGGTACATTATTACCTCCTGCTGTAGCATTAGTAGTTACCTGGCCTACATTACCTGGTGCTGTAGGGCTACTTACTAGGCTTATATTTTGTATTATTAGAGGGGTGCTGCTGGCATTTGTAGCTAGAAAATTTAACTGTAGTACCTCTACTGGTCCAGTAGCTGTAAAGTTTATATAAAATCTAGCTGGCTCTGTAATAGCTGCTACTAAAGGGTCTCCTATAGTCATCCCTGTCCTAGCATTTATCCAGCTGGTGCCATTATTCTCTACTCCATTAGGTCCTCCTAGCTGTCTAGCGTTTGGTGTCCCATTCATTTTTACCTGCTCCTGCCAGGTGCCTGGTCCGTTATTACCTATCTTTAGCTTACCTACTGGTCCGCTTTCTATATCTACCAGTACTCTATAAGCATTACCTGCCTGTAAGCCTGTTACGGTTGTATAAGCTATACTAGTACTCTCTGTAGGTGCTGTAGTAAGATAAAGTTTACCCACTGTAAGCTCTGGCTCATTACCTACTAAGTTATTAGTATTACTAAGTCTCCATTTACCTACTGGTGCTGGCTGGTTTATTAAGGCCTGTAAATTATTAGCATAAATACCAGGGCTACCTGTAGGTATAGTTACTGCTGCACCAAAAGCCTGGCCGCTTAGACTACTATTACCTAGTATCTGGGTAGCCTGTATAGGTGTCTGTACAGGTCCTGGGCCAGTAGTACTACCTCCATTATTGGTAATAGGGTTAGTAGCTGTACCTGTACTATTATTACCATAAGCTGTCCAGCTATAGTATCCATCATACACCTGTGGGTAAAGTATTAGCTGTACTCCCATTAGGCTCTCTGTATATTTGGTCCCTTACTCTTATCTATTGTAACTTTATAGGTTATTAAGCCATCTACTACATTAGTCTTTTTAGTATACTTTGCTGAGGTTATTACTACTGGCTCTATATATTTATGTATATATCTGGCCAGGGTAAAATTCATACCTGGGTTAGTATCGTAAAAGTCATTAATTATATATACCTCAGTACTCGTAAAAAGCTCCTCTAGCCAGGTAGCTGTAGCCTCATCCATATAGTCCGTATTAAGTTCTATACTTTCTTTAGTAGTATTTTGAAAGACTTTAGTACCTCCCAGGTGGTCTTTAGGTATCCACTCTGCCTCATTCCAGGTACCGCTAAGCTGCTGGTAATTTTTACGCTTACTCTTTACAGTCTTTACGCTTTTCTTAGTAAAGGTATAATAGTCCCAGGCTCCCAGTCTATTTAGCCAGGTTAGCCTAGTAGGTTTATGGCCAAAGCAGTCATCCTCTATTATATCAAAGCGGTATATTCTACCTATATCATTATATCTATCTAGTGCTGGTGGTCCGCCTCCATCTTTGCAGTCATCATAGCTAGTATAAATACAGGGGTTTCCATCTGGGCCTAGCCGCCAGTACCCTGTAAAATTACCCTCCTTATCCATACATCTCTCACATACATCTACTGGTGGTATGTTTGCATTTTGGCACTCATTTAAAGTATAATAAATACACTCTCCCTCTGGTGTCCACCGCCATCTCTGGTCCTCTCCTGGCTTTCTTTCACACTCTACACACTCATCCTCCCAGGGTGGTACTGCTGCTGCTAGCGGCTCTGGGCCTGCTAATTTAGCGGCTGCTGCTGCTGCTGAAATTTGTGTACCATCTGAGGCATACACCTCGTATCCTGTTGCTGAGGCTGGCCAGGTTTCTCCTCTGCCTTTCATATTAGCCAGTCCGTGGCCAAAATATATCCAGTTAGCTGACAGGTCCTGGTCTGGTGTCCTACTACTTTTACCTCCATTAACTGGTACATTCCAGTATTTATTAATCTGTACAGTACTATCTGAGGCATCATAAAAGCGTAAAGCTATGTATGGTATATTACCCTGGGTAGTACCTCCTGCCTGGGTAGGGTAAGTCCTATACGAGCCTAAGTTTAGGCAATTAAAAAAGGCTACTGTACCATAGTCATCTTCTCGTATATACTGCTGGGTAGGCATATTACTTATAAATCTCCCTCCCTGTTCTGAGCCGCTAGTACCTCTTATTAGATAGTCTCCACTACCATCCTCATAATTAATATCTACCATATTATACCCATAGTTACCAGCGTAAACTTCTAAGGGGTTAGTAGGTTGTATTACTCCATTAAATACAAATTTTGCTGGGAAAGTTCTATCCTCATTAGCATCCAGCTCCACTCTGCCAGTGCTGGTATTCATATACTCAATCCGTACCCTCAGCTGGTAATATACCATATTAGTCTTATTAGTACAAAACTGGTCTATTTGGTGTATGCTGTGCGGTAAGTCTGAGCTAAACTGTACCAGCTTAAAGCGGCTACAGCCATTAGGGTTTTCTGTAGTTATCCCTCTCCTACCCTCATAGGTCGGCCCTACATAGGCCTCTATAATAGGCGATATATCAAACATACCCTTACCTGCTGCATTAGGGCTAGCCTTTAAAGTAGCTACAGGAAACTGGGAGCTTATAGGTATTAGGGTCCTACTCATATATACCTCACATATAAATTTTACATTTGTCTGGGCTGTTACTATCCAGTCTGCACTTACATTAAATACTGTAGGCATCCCTGCTGGTTGTACTGTACCTCTAGGGGTTTGTTCTGGGTATATCGGCATCTCTCTATTATTTTATTTTCTAGTTACTGCAAAAGCTGTCTCCTTAAAGTCCTCCTTAAAAGCTATGCTGTACTTTTCTCTTAGGCCTATTACATTCTTTTGTAAAGCGTTCTGTAAAAAGCTTATACCGTGTATACCTCTTATATAGATATTTCTAGTAATTAGCATAGTTAAGCTCTTATCACTTATAAACCTGCCAGTAGTTTCACTCCTACCTTTTAGTCCTTTTGTCTTTATCCATTTACCTATAGCCTTTGTAAGTCCTCCATTTTTACTCTTACCAAAAGCATAAGGGCTATCTTTTCTCTTACCCTGCCAGGTAGTATAATACCTCCTACCTCCCCAGGTCCCTTTATATTTACCGCTATTTATCTCTCCTCCACTACCTTTTACTCCTTTATCTACAAAAGTCCCATAGTCTGCCATTAAAAAGCTTACCACTAGCTGCCCATTACCCTCCTCTAGTTTATACTTTATAGTACCCTCTAATTTAGTGGGCCCTTTTATACTAGATAAGTTACTTTTAGCTAAGGTTACTACATCCTTAGCAAAGCTATTAAGCATCCTCTTTTGGTTATCCTCTATCATTAAGCACCATCCTCATTAGAGCTCGCTACAAATAGCTCCACATCTACTACCTCTGTAGCCTCTAAATTAGGATTGTATACCCATATATAGCTTAGGTCTGTAAGGCTAGCTGGTGGTATCGGCTCTGTAGCCTCTCCTAGTTTACCCTTACTAGTGTCCCACATTATACTAGTCTGTCCAGGCTTAAGTAAAAATCTACAGCTATCCGCTGCTGCCTCTTTACCTGGCTCTCTACATTGGTCATCCATTCCATTACTTACCCAGGCCACCTCTATATTTTGGTCCGTGCTTAGGTTTGTTACTCTACAGTATTTAGCGTATTTGTATTCATAGTTAGCGTATTTAGCTGCATTAGCAGCATTAGCAAAGTTACCGATTATAGTAGGTGTCTCTCCTACTGGTATGCTTACTATTTTCTCTGCTACATTATTTACATTATCTATACTCACTACATTAGTGTTACCTCTTACTGCACCGTTAAGTGTTACTGTCTCACTTATAGTACTGGTAAAAATTGCTCCAAAAGCTGTTGCCATATTATTATTTTTTTATGTTATTTTATTTTATTTTATTGTATACAGTTTAGGTCATCCTTAAGCGGTATATTACAGGCACTAAAAGGGCTATCTACTATCACACTAAACTCAGTGCTCCATCCAGTTACACTAGCATCAAATCTCTCTGTAAAAGGCTGTAGTGTAAAGTCCTCCTCAGTATAGTATACTGGTAGCTCGTGTATCCCATTATGGCCATCTGGTCCTGGTGCTGTTACTCCTCCATTTCTAAATAGTGCTATAATATCTAAGAGTATCTGTGCAGTGTCGCTCATTACCTGCTGCTCGTTACTTTGGCTAGGCTCTACTAGGTCCATTACTAAGAGCTGAAAGCTATATTTTACACTGGTCTGGGTAGTACTTATATTATTAGTTATACAGTGAAAGTAAGGAAAGGCAGTATTTTTTTCTAGGTCCACATCAAAAATATCCCCACTATCTACCTGCTCTATAAATTTGTGCCTAAAAGCTACACATAAAATAGTCTCTATTACATTATTAAAGGTCTTATATTTTATACTGTTATATGGTACCTGGTCCGTTACACTGGTCTCACTTTCTGTCCTCCATACTGCGTATCTACTTTCTGGCATCTCTTTGGTTTTTATTTACACTCTCTAGGTCTGTCTCATAGCATAGCCAGGTAAGGCATACATATAAAGAGGTCTCTGTTATCTCATTTAGTTTAGTTATATCTCCACCGCTTAGCCTATACATTACTCCAAAAAATCCCCACCTATCCGTAAAATTTTGGTCCGTATTCCTACCAGTATCCTCATCATCATCATCTCCTAAGAGGTTACCGCTTTCAGTTTGTCCGTTAAATACCACTGGAAAGAGGGCAGTAGTACGCTTACGAAAGTCCAAAAAAAAACTAAAGCCGCCTCTACTGTCTCTGCTGGCATCTTTTTAAAAATCTGCTCTCTTACTTTCTTAGTCTCTATATTATAGGGCTCTATATCGTACCAGTGGTCCTTAGCCTTTGTAATAGGCCTATAGAGTATAGCCATTACTTTATGTAAATTATCCTGTAGGCCCTCTCCTATACAGTGCTCCAGGTCGGCATACTCTCCGATTGTTATACTAGAAAGGTCTGGCATAAAGCCATAAGTTTCTCCCTCTACTACTATCTTATTTTTAAGCTCACTATTAGCTCTGCTCTGTATATCTGCCAGCTTATTCATTAGCTTAGCTACATCATTTAAAGACAGCTCCCTTAATAGGTCTGCTGGTAAAGAGCTAAGACTAGTAATACTAGCTATAGCCTCTGCCGCCTTACCTTTAGCTTTCTTAGTCTTTGCTATTAAAGCGGCCCACTTCTCTAAAGTTACATCCTCCCAGCTATCTATAATAGTATAGCTTTTATTTTCTCCATCCTTTTTTACATTTACTCTCATAAGTTGTATCTTAATTAATAATAGAAAACTATCTTTTTTAGTTTAAATATGGTATATTTGTCTTAGTTTTTAGTTGTATCTATTATACCTAGCTCTCTATTTGTCGTAAATATAGCTAGGTATTTTAGATTATTGTACAAAGTACTGGCCATAGTTTTGCTCTATCTCGTAATACATTCTCATAGCCATAGCATCCGAGTAATCTGGGGACCTGCCTATACTCATCTTTACCTCATCCTTTGGTATCAGTTTAAGCTTACCATCTTTATCTGCATCCTTTCTCCTTATCTGCTCACACTCCTCTATAATATGCTGCTTTACATTTATATCGCTACAGGTAACTCCTACCTGCCCAGTATTAATATACTCAGCCAGCTTATAGTAGCACTGGGTTTTTAAGTTCTGGTAGTTTTCTGCCTTTATGGGTCTGCTATTATTCACAAAGCCCACACACCTAAGGTAGTCTTTTGCTCCTCCACCTACTCCATCCTCATCCACTATTATATTTGTAAGCTTTACAGCGTGGGTACTTTGTAGGTCCTTTATATGTTTTACTATTAGCGGTATATCCGACTGTAGGTAGTACTGTATACTTATTATATGTAAGCCGCTCCATAGCATAATTACAGTCTTATCTGCTCCAAAGCGTGCCACATCACAGGTAATATACTTATCTCCCTCCTGGCCCTTAGTGTCAAAGATATTAAGTATAGCATCATACTCTATTAGGCTGTCATTACTGGTATCGTACTCCCAGTTACCATATAGCAGCCTCTGCTTACTCAGCTCATCTAAAGTCTGTAGCTGCTCCTGGTAGTGCTTACTTATAAAAGGGTTATCTGTTACTAGGCTCTGTATAAATTTACGGTAAGGTTTTATAGTACCATCTTTGTCTGGCCTATAGTACTCATTATAGCACCAGTTTTTAGAGGGGTTACAGCTTAATAAAAGCTTAGGTATTAGTCCAAACTTATCCAGCTTATACCTTAGCCTACTCGCTACTATATTCTTAGCCTTTTCTGTAATTTGGTTAGCCTCATCTATAAAGGCTGCTGTAATTTCTAAAGAGCCTAGGCTGTCAAAGTTTCTATCTGAGGGGTATAAAAATAAGTCCTTAAGTATTATCTCACTCTTATTAAAAAAGGTTACGATATTACTACTACCATTAAAAGTATAGTGCTTATTAGCTTTAAGTCCCCACTCCTGGCATACTTCAAAGAAAGTATTTAGTGTAGTCTTTTTAAGTGCATCCAGTTTACTCCTGCCCATTAGGTATCTGGTGCCTGGGTATTTTATAGCCATTAGTAATAAATATGCACAGCCTATATAAGACTTACCACCTCCTGCTGCTCCTCCAAAAAGCACCTCCTTAGTCTCCTTATCAAAGAGGTACTCTATAGCTAGGTCCTGCTTAGGAGTAAAGCTAGGCTTTATATCCATTATATATCCTGGCCCTTTATATTAAGGCTTATCTTTATAGGCTCATCTCCACTACTTAGGTCCATCTCACTCCTCTCTATATACCCTCTCCTCTTACCCTTAGTCTTTAAAAAGAAAATAGTGGCACTAGTATTACCCTCTCGTATCTGAGCGTGTAGCTGGGTCTCTCCAAAGTCCAGGGCTATATTTTCTATATCTCGTACCTGGTCCTTAAATACCTCATCCTCTTTAAGCCATTTATAGTATGTACTCCTAGGTGTATCACTTTGCTTACAGGCCTCTGTTACTACTCCTAGGCTTTTCTCTAAAGCTTTTAGTAAGCTCTCCTTTTTTATGTGTCTACTTTTGTCCATACTTAATAATGTATATTAGTCCGTTTCATTTGGCAGTGGTATCTTTATACCCAGCTCCTGTATGGCCCAGCAGCGTACTGTTTCTAGGTAGGTATTAAACTCCTCCCTGTCTAGCTCCTTAGTACTGTCTGGTAAAAAGCGGTGCTTTAAAGCCTGGTGCATCTCCATCTTTTGGTATCCTAGCTCATTACCTAAGAGCTGCACTACCCACCTCCAGTAATATCTATTTTGCCTCTCGCTCCTTTTTGTCATTTTCTAGTATCTTAATTAGCTTATCTCTTGTAAGTATAGGCTTAGCATTTTTAAGGCTCCTATATTCTTTAGGGTTAAATAGTAGCTTTACCTCTTTTATTAGGCCCTCAGTATCCCTCTTTACTATCCATCTATTATCTTTATTTTGCGGTCCTCTTTTTAGGTGGCTTAAGTAGTTAGCAGTTACAGTCATCTTTTTTAGGTTTTATATTTTCTATATGCTCTTTATATATTATCTCTATCCCTTGGTATACAGTATTAAGACAGCTACCACAGCTGGTACTATTACTAAAGCCTGTACCGTATATAGTATTATATAGCTCTATAAGCCTATTTTTTACTATATGGTTTTTAGCTTTCTTATTTATTATATCTGGCCATATCTCTTTTATCTCTTTTAGTATCTCTGGGCTTACCGTGCCCACTGGCTCTACTACAGTGGTCCTCCTCCATTTGTCTATGGGACAGCTTAGCGTGCTTATTTTTGCCTTTATGCGTACAAAGCAGCCACATTTTTTACAGCTCCCAGTAGGCTTAAAAAAGTGCTCACAGCTCTTACATATATCTATACGCTTATTATATTCTTTTGTAGTTGTTAAGTATTTACTCCTCATCTATTTTTAGTGCTTTTAGTTTTAAGGTCTCCCTCACTTTATCTATAGTAGTAAAAAGACTATTCCTACTTATTTTAGTCTTAGAGGCTAAGCTGTCTAGTGTATTACCTGCCTCATAATAATAGAGCCTAAATACCTTAGCATCATACCAGTACATCTTGTCCAGGCACTCATCTATAAACTCTAATTTTATATACTGCTTATTACTTTGCACCTCCTCTACCTCTGGCTCCTGCTCTATATACTCCTTTATCCTATCTCTATCTCCAGCATCTCTAAAGCCACTATCCAGGCTACTTATCTTCTCATAGTACTTATTCATTTTATAGTAGTACTGGCTTTTCTTACTTATTAGGCTCCTCTTAATTACTATACATCCATAGCCCACCAGGCCCTTTATACCATCCTTATCATATATCCTCTGTAGTGTATCCTGCTGCATAGTCTGGTAATATAAGTAAAGCTCCTGCACTACCTCGCTAGCCTCATTATGGTCCATCCTTATCTTTAAGGCATATCTATAAAAATTATTATAATAGTTAGCTAGCTCTTTATGTATCTCTGCCTTAGTCATCAGTAAGCTCTATCTCCTCCAGGTCATCTACTAATTTAAAAGCTGCATTTATAAGCATATATCTATACGCTCTAAGTGTAATACTGTTACGCTTAGTCTCCATCCCTGCTAAAAAGGCCTGGACCGCTATAGATATGTTTGTAGGTATTATACTTAAAAAATCGTATAAGTTACCATTTTCTACTCCAGGCCTATAATCGTTATGGTGCTGTATTACTATATTAAGCACATCCATAAAGTCATTAAATTTACTCTCATTATTACCAGTACAGTCTGCTACAGTCCTCATTATAGTATCGGTGTACCTATCTAGTAGTACCTGGTGCTGGTAGTTTATACTTATGGGTTTCTTTAACACACTGCAAACTACTTAAAAATCTAGGCTATTATCTAAGGTCTTTATTTTTTTATTAACAATAGACTTATAATAATCTATTTTATCCTGGTACTCGTGCCTCATTATCTTTAAGGTCTCCTTACTTTTAAGGTAAAGCTGCTCACTGAGCTCTGGGCCCAGCCGCTTAGAGTATAGGTAGATATTACCATATTTAAAGACATTACAGCCGCTACACTGTACTTTGCAATTATCATCTAAAAACCTAGTACTGAGGTGCTTACGAGATATAAAATGGCCATTTTGTAGCCTCTTATAGTGGTCTCTCTTATTACAGGTATAGCACTCTGTCCATCCTTTACTATCCATATCTTTAGTCCTTATGTATAAGCTATACCATTTATCTAGCTCCTTTTTTAGCTTACTTATAGGTTTTACCATATCCTAAGTCTGTCTGTACTTTTTGCTGCTGTTTTGTTATTCTCTCTAGGTACTTCTTACCTCTTAGCTCTGGCTTATCATCTTGTACCCTAGCCCTTAGTCTTTTTATAGTTGCATCAGTAGTTACTTTACCCTCTGCATATAATCGTAAAAAGTCTGTAGATAAAAAGCTAGATAAATTTAAGCCTTTCTCCTGGAGCTCTCGGTGCCATATATGGGTGCATAGTCTTTTATCATCATCTCTAAGGTTAGGCTTTTCTATAAGTAAGTCCGCTATCCTTTTTAAGATACTATCCCTTTGGTATTTATTTATCATTTTTTTTAGTTTTAGAGTACCAGCGTATCTCTCTATCTCCATCCCACTCAGTTATTACAGCGGTCCTTTTTGAGCAGCTGGTACTTATTATTATAATTATTATTAAGGCTATCTTACTTACCATTTAATCTCTTTTTAAAAGATATATAAAACGCTATAAAGCTCCCTATACCTATACCTATTAATAAGGTTAGTACTGTCCATATTATTATTATTAGTATATCCATTTAGTTAGTCCTTAAAATAAGTACCTCCTTTTTATTCCTTATGTACATCTCAGTATATGTATCTAGGTCTCTCTGGTATTTATTATTATACTCCTCCCTGGTAGGCCTGTCTGCTCTCTCTCCACATACTATACCATCCCAGTAGCTACCCTTTTTTATAGGATTGTACCCATATACCTCATCCAGTATAAAGTCCTGGCTGTCGCTCCATTTTTTTATCTGGTCCTCTGTCCCTACTACTCTGTAGCTTTTCTGGCCTTTAGTGTAGTCTGCTATGTATCCTCCATTATGGCCTTTATCGTGGCTCCATACTTTACTAGGTAGGTACTCTTTTTGTAGGTACCAGTCCTCTATAATTATCTTATCCATTTTTTTTAGTTTTATTAGTTATTAATTTAGGTGCCTCTCTGTAAAGAGGTGCATTTTCTATAGGCTCATTTAACTCTAGTACTTTATGTGTATCTGCATCTATTAGTAATTTTTGAGCTCTTACCCAGCGGTACATAGTGGGTATGCTTAGGTACTGCTGCTCATCTGTAGAGCGTATACCATTACGGAAAGCTAGGGCTATATCATTTAAAAAAAGCCATTTAAACCTTATCTCTCTCTTTAGGTCCTGGCTAAAAGTATTAGCTAGCAGTACCATAGTCTTAGCATCTGTACGGTGGCCCATCTCTATAGTAGTCTTTGCTATTATATCGTATACAAAATTAGTAAGCTCCTTATCCTCTATATTATATATCCGTATCATAGTAAGTCCTTACCTTTTTGGTATTCACTTAGCTGCATATCTAGCTTACTATTAGTCTGCTTAGTGCTCCATTTTTTAGTATTCTTAGCCCAGTTATTTATCCTAAGCTCAGTACTCCAGGTCCGCTGGAGCTCGTACTTCATTTTAGTATTACTCTTATTAGGCTCTGTCCAGTAGTCAGTAAAAGCTTTTAGGTCCTCAGCTGTAAGTATATCTTTAGCTAAATTATCTACCTCTCCTAAAAAAAACATCCTCCTAAGTGTTAAGGTGTCAGTATTAGTACTCTTATTAGTATTATTAATTACTTTATTCTTATTAGTAGATACTGTCTTAGTGCAGCTCTTGTTATTAAGTAACTCCATAACTGGCTCTGCATTTACTTTAAAGTGCCTCTTAGCTGGTATACCCATAAGCTTTACATCTATAAGCCCTAGGGCCTTTAGTTTGCCTATACAGGCCCTCTGCTGGTAAGGGCTTAGAGTAGTATCTTTTAGTATATTATCCTCAGTATTAAAAAAGTAGTCTGTCTTACCGTGCTCATTTATAAAATACTCCTGTTTACCTATTAGGTCCGCTAGTAAAGCTGCTGCCTGTAAGCCTACCCTTTTAGATAAGGCCTTATTTACAATAAGGTACGCTGTGCTACTTAGTAGTCTTATCATAGTCTTATATCTATTTTAGTATAAAAGCCTTTAAATAGCTCCCTAAGTGCCTCTACTGTCTTAGTAAAGCCTCCATTTGTTTCTGTAATACTATGGCTACTAAGTCCGCTGGTTATTATAATAGATATACTACCCTTAGCACCGTGTATACCTGCCTCTTTTAGTATATTTTTTATACCTGGCTTAGTAAGTATAGGTAGTGGATTTGAGTAGAGCTGGTCAAAAAGTGTATTATAAGCATCTCTGTATTTAGGAAAGGTGGCAAAGTTGCTCTCGTGCATTTTCTCATAGTGGTATACACTGGTCCTATCTCTATTAAGTTCTGGGCATATATTAGTGTAGTGTATTTTATTAGCTACCCTACATATATTACTTACTACCATCCTAGCTATCTGTACAGGTTGCTCTCTAGTTTTACCTTTTAAGACAGGTAAAGGTATTTTAAATACCTCTACTGCCTTATCTAGTACACTCCTTACCTCTCTCTGGTCTGTTATGCTTATCTGTTTTATAAGTCTAGGCATATTAAAAAGGCATATCATTAGTCTGGCCATTAGTTTTTACTGGTAGCTTTTCTGTAAATATCCAGTCCCTAAATATCTGAGCATTTGCAGTTACCTCCTCTGGGCTACAATTAGCATTTTTACAAAAATCTACAGCTGCCTTTATACAGGTCTGTCTTACTATTAGCTCATCTCTTGTAAGTCCGCTGGTAGGTGTAGGGCTAGTAGGTACCTTAGCGTATTCAGTGTTAGCTTTTTTATCCTCCCAGGTGCTACCATCTGCTGGTAATATCTTTATAGTACCCTTTGCATTTACTGTATAGTGTACCTCCTGGCCTACCTCTATAAAAGGGTTATCCGTTTTTTTAAACATATTACCAGTAGTACCATCCTCCATACTTACCTCGTACTTATACAGGTCCATAAAAGCTCCTGGCCCTCCTCCATTACCCTGCACTGTTTTTACTTTACTTTTTTTACTCATTTTATTTAGTTTTTAGCCTACTTAAAAGGGTGTAGGTTTACCCTATAATTTATCTATAAATTTTTTTAAATTTTTCTTAATATGTGCCTTATCTGTAATACCACAGTTAAGTACATCAAAAGCATTAAATACAAAGTAGTGCCTTACAGGCTCTAGTGTATCCTCATCCATTACCTCACATCCTAGCCACACCTCACTATTTGAGCAGTGGTAGCTGGTAATTTTATCTACATATTTGTAGCTGTACTCCTCTGCTTTCTCTATAGGTTTTTTAGTATCCAGTTCTATTATAGCCATTAGTTTGTATGTATTATTAGGTCCTCCATAAGCTCTCTGCTTACTTCTTTATCATCATTATATTTACTGTATATAGTAGAGCGGTGTAGTGTATCTGCTCCCTGTATTATAGCTATCCTAAAAGCTACCAGCTCTGGGTTAGTACAGTCTGTCCTTAAGTGCTGGCTTTTACCCTCTCCATAGTGTAGGTCCTCAAAATTTTTAATAGCTAAAATAGCCTTTTCTATACCCTCTGCATTAATAGATAGCCAGGCTGTGCTCTTATCTTTGCCTATTATATACCATCCCTCAAAAATTACCCTTAGCAGCTCGTGCTTAGGTATCTTATATAGCTCCTGGTGCAGCATTATTTTTAGCTTAGTATTTATAAAGCCTGGTACTGTCATATTTTCTAGCCCTACCTGGGAGTACTTTATTTTTGTGCCAGGTATATTAAGATTATCATTAGCAAAATCGGTACCGCTATTAGTGTCTCCATTTTCTTTTATTTTTAGGTGCCTATCTCCAAAGGCATTATCCATAAATTTATCTAAGTCTTTTAGTTTCATATTATTTTATCTGGTTTATAAAGTTGTGCATTTCGTTTCTCCAGGCATCCTCATTTATAGGCTCATTATCTTTAGCAAAGGCACTAGTTACTGTACTATAGGTAAGCTCATATCCATCACTAGAGGATTGTTTTAATAAATCACTTACTATCTTACCGCCTCTATTTCTTACTCTAAAATACCAGGGCTTAAATCCTGCATCCCATTTAAAATATAGTGGTAAGTCGTTTGCACTATACTCCTTAATTACTGTAGTAGTCTCCTGTACCTCAAAGGTAATAGGGTTAGCCTCTATAGTAGTCTTAGCTTTTAGCTGGTTTACTAGGCTTTTCTTAATTTGCTCGTTTGTCATCTTAAATAGTTTTTAATTGTTAGTATAATACTGCTGAGGTCCAGCAGTTTCGGCCTTTAAGGCCTCATCAGTTATACTCTTATATATCCTCTATCCTGCGTATAGCACTTATAGCCTCATCCATAGCATCCTCTGCCTCCTGTCTACAGCTGTCTAGCTCATCTGTTAGCTCCTCGTGCTCCTGGGCTTTCTCGCTCTCCTGCCACTTTTCGCTACGGTCATCCCAGTACTCCTGTCTAGCATCCTGCATCTCTAGGCACGCTGTATCTAGGTCGTACATTATCTCCTCTAGTTTCTTTAGTAGGTCCTGTACCTCTTTACTTAGTTTCATTTTATAGTTTTTAGTCCTGTGGCATTATAGCCTTATACTGCAAAAGCCCAGGCACTCTCGTACCTGGGCATTATAGGGCTCTTTATTTTAGCAGCTGCCGCTTTCTGCCTGTAGCTCTTTCTCATACTGCTCATTACAGCCAGTAGAGCAGTATGAGCTGTTTTTTTTAGTTATCGGCTCATCACAATTATAACACTCTCCTAAATCTTTGGCCTCTCTCATATCTCTCTGCTCAGCTCTCCATAGTCTTAGTCTTATATAGTCCATATCCTCATTATGCTCCTTTACCATAAGCTTTTTAAGCTCCTGCATAGTACCGCTATTATTACTCATTACTCTTATAGGACCGTAAGTAGTTACTCCATTAGTAGTATCTGCTTTACTTTGTACTATTACCCACTCGTGTTTATTATCCTCCATAAACTCTCTACTGTCCTGTACCCAGTAGCCTCGTGCCATCCTTATTAAACCAGTAAAAAGATAGTCGTACTTTTTAGGCTCCTGTCTGTTTGCTATCATAGTACCTCCATTTAGTAATAAGTCCGTAACTTCTTGGCTCATCTCATAGTTAAAATCTGTTTTCATTTTGTAGTTTTTAGTTAAATTTAGTTTTTAGTGTCTTTTAATTATTGACAGGGCAAAGATATATAAAAATAATTAAATAACAGCATACCGTTAGTAAGTTATTAACAATTTTAGATAATAAGGTGGGGGTGGTTTTAAAGCGTTTTAAGGCTTTTAGGGTGCTCTGTAAGGTGTTACTATTAAATTATACCGCTATAAGCAGTACTATAAATATAAGTGCCATATATAATAAAAATAAGCATAGTGCTGGGTGTTTTTTAAAAAAGCTCTCCATTATTTACTACCTAGGTCCATTAATAAATTTATGGGCAGCTGTCCCTCATTTAGCACTACTACACAGCCTATCGCTGGCTTTCTGCCTGCCTTTGCATAACTAAAGCAGTATTTATCAAAATCTATACCACAGCCAGTCTGGCAGCCATATACTCTAAATTTTCTGCCTACCCAGTGCGTAATTTCTGCCTTTGTATGGAGGTGGCCCTGTATAGTATTCATTAGGTCCGCTCTACATTTACCAGCAGCAGCTCCTCCCTCTCCGTGTATATATTGTACTCCATTAAGCTCGTACCGCTCTACAAAGTCCCAGTTCGGTACATTAAGGACCTCCTTATAGCTCTTTATCCAGGCACTGGGTATAGCTGAGCTCTGGGCCTTTCGCATTACCATCCTATCGTGGTTGCCTATAATTACCTTAGTGCCCTTTTTGCCAAAAGCTTTATACCAGCGTGCTATCCTTTTCTTAGCTAGGGCTAGCTCATCTGCTCCGCCTAGGCCATCTGGGTCTGTCTCGTGGTAGGAGGTATAATGATTATCTATAATATCTCCTATAAAAATTACCCTCTTACAGTCCCACTCTTTATACTTTTCTATACAAAAGTCCAGGTAGCTGTCCAGGCAAAAAGGCTCGTGTAAGTCTCCTATTACCAGTACATTACCCTTAACTACTTTATAATCAGTAGTTTCTGTAGTTTTATTAAACCGTTTCTTAAGCTTTTCTAGCATCTGCTACTCCCTGGCCTATTACTAGTGCGATTAAAGAGTACAGTATATTAGTGCTTACCTCTGGGTCTACTCCCCAGGTATCACTTAATAGCTGTACTACTATACCAGCTACAGTATATAAAAATTTTCTGCTACTTAGAGCTTTTTTTATAGTTTGTGTAAGTATCCATTTTTTAAACATAGTCTTATTTTTAAATTATTGGTTTATTATTGTTATTACTCCACTACAGTCTCCATCCTCCTGGCCGCTTATATCATATATCATAAGCTCTATATCTGTAGTAGTATCTGTATTAGTAGGTGTATGGTGCCATTTAGCCTCTGTCCCTATTAAGTTGTTTCTCCTTACTTTATAGTCTCCTACTATTAAGTCTATCATATATATCCCTCCCTTATTTTTTTTATTAGGCTTTATAGTTAGTCCTATCCTTTTATTTTCTCCTTTAGTTTGTATAGTATTTAGCTTTATATTTGCCTTATTGTCTACTATTTTAAACTCTATATTTTGCTCAGTATTTAAAGTAGTGCTTATAGTTTTTACCTTTGCCTTTCTTTTCTTTGCCATAATTAGTATGCTTTTTTAGGTTTAGCTTTCTTTTTTACTTTTCTTTTCTTTGCCATTATATTAGTATATATAGGTCCATATTACATCCTGGTCTTTTTGCTTATCTATATCACAGTGTATAAAACTAGGCCCTATACCCAGCCTATTTATTCCTACTTTCATTAAAGCGTTAAGTATAAGGTAGCGGTCTCTGCTGCCCTTAAAAGCTATATCTACAGCCTGTCCGTTTTTATGGCTAGAGCCAAAGCGGCCACCTACTTTTAAGTTATGGGCCTGGGTCCTATACCCACTATTTACTGTAAAAGTACAGCCTGCTATCTCTCGTGCTCTGTCTAATTTTTTTAAAAAATCTGGGTCCATTTTTGCTCCACTTCCTGGCTCATCTGGGCTATCAAATTCTCCTATTTTAAAGTGTTTTAAGTCTAAGTCTATAGTAGCTGTCTGGGTCATTTTAAAGCCTTTTAAGAGGTTTATAAGTATCTGTAGTATATTGGTATTACTTTTCAAAGTTATTAGTTTTACTAGAGTAAAAAGGTCTCTAAATTATTTACCTCTAAAATGGGCATTTAGCTTAGCTATAGTGTATATAATAGATACTAAAAGTAGTATAATTTTTAAGGCCATTTCTATATTACTAAAAGTAGTTACTGACAGCGTAATACTATTTACTCCTATTACTTCTGGCAGTCCGCTTAGACTGTTTTTTATCGGCATTTTGTTTTATATATTTTTTTAAAGCCAGCTCATTTTTTACTTTCGGCTTATATGCTTTTTTAATTAACATTAAATTTGTAAGGGTTAGTTTGTCTAGGTAAAGTGGTCTCTAAATTCATATTACTATAAAATTTATTAGTGTCTGGGCATACCTCATCACATCCACTATTCTGGCTATACTCTGGGTAGTCTGTATTATTAGCACATAAGAAAGATATAAGCCTACCCTGGTAAAATTCTGCTGTATTCATAACCTCGGACCGTAAACTTTGGGCCTCGCTCTCACTAAGGGGTGTACCAGTCTCTGAGGTTTTGCTATATATGTTACCATTTTCTACCTTAAATCGTAAAAAAGGTATACATTCATAAAAAGCCCACTGTACTAGACAGTCTGCTATATAATCATCTAGTAGTAATTTATAGGCTGCATTAGCTACTAGCTCTATATCTCCAGTCTTTATAAGTTCTAGTATATGGTTGTATAATTTTGTACCTAGCTTAATCTCCATATACTTACGCTGGGAAATTTTTATATAAGGTAGTATATAGTCTGGGTCTATATTACCATTTAGTGCTGTACTCTCTTTAAGCTTTATCTCGCTTATCATTAATATATATCCTGCCATAAGTATCTGGGTTTTAAGTGTTTAAGCCTCTGGGCTGTTATATTTTTTTCTTAGCTTAGGGTTTACAAAGCCAGCACCATCCATAGTCTTAGGAGCTTGTGGTACCTGCTGTGCATTTACAGGTGGTCTAAAGCCCTGGCTCCTGGCAGCTCCAGTACTTAGTACCTCAGCATCTTTAAGGCCCATAGGCTCTCCTACTCGTGTCTTATATATCCTCCTGTAAAACCTGTGAAAACAGTTACCGCCTCCTTTCCATTTGAAAATATCATAATTATTAATACCACCTGGTCCCCATCCTTTATTAGCTGAGATACTACTAAGGTTATTACTAAAATTTTTATTTGGTGCTATCTCATCCTTTTTATATACTTTGCCTCTATCGCTGGCTGCCATCATAGCTCTACAAAATAAGCGGCTCCTGCTGCCTGTTTTATATTTTAAGCTCTTATCCCTATTATAGTAGTATCTTACTCTATATAAGGCATCTATCTCTGTACTTTGTTTACTCTGTCCATCCTGGCTACCTATACTATCTACATTACTCCCAGGTGCTGAGGTTTTTACTAGCTCTGTCTTAGATAGCATAGTATTAGCTATACTATTTAGCTCTGCCTCATAGTCAAAAGCACTATCCTCCTCCTCCATATCTCTATCATCTATTACCTCCCAGTCTCCATCCTCATCCATTACCTCTCCATTATTATCTATCCAGTGCTCTAGCTTAGTCTGGTTGCTTAAGTAGTGGCTGTTATAGTCCATCTCATCATCTGCCACCTCCTCAGTCTCAGAAAGGTCAGCAAGTCCCAGCTGCTCTCTTATCTCCTGCTGGGTCATCACACTCCTCATATCCTCTATATCAAAGGTAGTAGTAATAGGCTTAGATTGTACAAAATATAAAGGTAGGGCCATATCATTTACTGCAAAAAGCATATCCAGGGTCCGTAATATATTACCCTGGTATCCAGCTATTACTGTATTAAGGTACACCTCAAAAGCACTATTTAACTCCTCAGCATTATTACCCAGCCCACTGCCTGTATCTCGTATACCGCATAATACTGGGCTAGTTACTCTGTGGCAAACTAAAAGGTTTTGCTGTATAAGTTCTCCCAGGGCTAAGTACTGCTTATCGGCATTACTCATAGCTATAGGTGTTATCTCTGGTATCCTATCCTTACTCTCAGAAAATGTAAGCACAAAGCGGCCAGCTGCATTAGTGCCTGTAAATTTAGACTTTAGGCTACTCTCTATAGCAAATCTCTCCTCCTGGCTCGGTACTCCATTTGCAAAAGAAATAAAGTAGCTACCAGCAAAGCCATTCTGTATATTATTTAAGTGAAATTCTGCTATGTGCTGGTCTATTAGGGCCCAGTTGCATCCACTTACATAGTCTGGTGCATAGTAGGCATCCATCTCTGGGCTATATCTACCAGTGTATAGTATCTGGCTAGGGCTGGTACGGTTGTTAGTATTAAAGGCTGGTACTGCCTGTGGCTCATTTTGTCTAGTATCTGCCCAGTTAGCACTTACAAAGTAAGTATCTACCACTCCCATAGCATTAGCCTTAGCACTCCTTATACGCTCTACTGGTATATGGTGTAGCTCTACTATCTCAGTACGGTCCAGGCTAAAAATTACATTAATAGCATAGGCTCCATATAGTTTAAAGTCAAAGCTTATCTTTTTTATTAGCTGGTGTAGGTTTTCTTTACCATTTACATTAGCCATAAATTTTTTAAGCTTAGTATAAGCTGCTAAATTATCGTGCTCCTCACATTCTATATCTTTACCAGCTATCATCTCAGCAGTACTATTAATTATACTAGCGTGGGTGCTACTATTATAGTATAGGTCTACTAAAAACTGTGGGTATAAATTCTCATTATCCTCAGTACCAAAAAGTACCCAGTCCTTACTAGCTGTCTCTCTTATTCTAGGTGCTGTCTGGGTTTCTAGTGCTACATTTAAAATCTTATCCATTATTTAGTGTATATATAATTATCGTTAGTCTGGGTGTACTCTGTATATCTACCTCCCTCTGGTGGTATTTGGTTTACAAACATCTTACCCTCCTCTACTGCTATCCCTAAAATACCTCTATTATCTAGTGGTGGTGCATCTACTGGTATCTCTCCATAAGTACCTATATTATCTATAGGTGCAAAGCCAGTACTTATTAGGTCGTAATAGCCTCCTAGGTGCTGTATCTCTGTACCGTTTGCAAAGTTTACCTCATATATAATATAATACCAGTACCCTGCTGGGTTTAAGTTTACCTTACCCTTATATACATCCTGTAAGCTCTGAGGGCTTACCTGGTCTATAGTTATCTCTGTCCATTGGTAAGTACTCCTTTTATTACCAAAGTCCTTTAAACGGTCTTTAAAAGCGTAAGCATAGCATACTCTACCAGTCATATCGGACCTAAAATAAATAAGGTATATATCTTTATCCCTATTTATATCATCTTTAGTATTATTAGCGGTCCTCTGTACTGGCCTTACATTTACAGTCTGTAAGGTGCTGGTGTTTGTTCTGTAGTCTACTCTTATCATATCTCTTAATTAATAATAGAAAAGTACTGTATTTATTTTATTATATAAAAAAAGGTAGCCATAAGCTACCCTCTTTTAAATTATATTTTTATAAGTGTTACTATACTACTGTAACTGCTGGGAAGTTATCAAAAGGTACACCTCCTGCACTATAGTCCTCTAGCATCCACATAGGGTATCCCTGGTTAGCCTCAAAGGTCCACTCATATCCGTTAAAATCTCCCATAGCAGCTCCTGCACTATTAGTACCTCCACTAATTACACAGCCATTATCTGTCCCTGTAGCAAAAATCATATTATTACCGTTAGCGTGGGTCTCATTAAGCTCTACAAATACTAGTAAAGTATTCTGTGCTATTAGTTTTAGCTCATTTTGGTCCGCTACAGATAGCTTACCTAGTTTTACAGTCGTTACTGGAGTGTAAAAAACAGTCCCTGCCTCTGCACTCGCATTTACAGTCTCTGCTAGAGAGCCAGCTCCCCTTTTCATATCGTATTGGTAGACATTAGTTATACCACTAAAGATATCCATTACACTATCATTTGCTGAGCTGCCTGTAGTTGCTGGTGCAAACTCGCATAAATATACTCTTTTTACTCCTCCTACTGTAGTAAGGCATCCTCCTAAGCCTCTGCCTCTAGTTAGTTCGCATCCTGTAGCCATAATTTTATTTTATTTTTATATTATTAAAGTAAACTGGAGGAGGTTTTAAGGCCTCCTCTTTTCTTACTGTCTTATTTTTGCCAAGTAATATCTGAAGCTAAGCCTGTCTGTACTCCCATAGTGTACTTAGCGATTATTCTAATTTGGTCCGAGCCATCTAAAGTGCTCATATCCAGCACTCTAACCTCAGTTTCATCACTTAAAAGGTCCGTACCTGCAAATAAATTACTCTGCTGTGCTACTACTGCATTATTGTCGGGCATACCTGGGCAAAGGGCAATTTTTACGCCTTCAAAATAAGGTACATAGTCGTTATTCATAGAGTAAGCATTTACATAACCTGCTGCTGAGATAGCTGAGATATACATACGGTAAGCTTTTACTCCCATATACATATATAAGTCCTCACCAGCCTTAGAGTATACTGCTGTAGGTACTGCTGCTAGTAAAGCTGCTAAGTCATCAATTATAGTTAATACTGCATAAGCTCCTCCTGTAGGTGCTGGAGCTAGTGTAGGTGCATCTGCTGCAAAAGCCTCAAAAAAGCCACCAAACTGTCCAGCAGTAGCCTCTACTCCAGCCCATATATTAGTCTCTGTACTATCTCCTATAATACCAGCTATATGCGATATTAAAAAAGCTGAAAAGTCCGCTCCCATAGCTGTATTCCACTGGCCGCTTTTCATTTGCAAAGCCTGCCATTCCTTAATTAAGTCCTCCTTACAAATTTGATAATTTACCTGTAGCGGTTTTGGCTGTAAAATTTTGTCGTTTAAAGCGAGGCCTCCTAAATTTGTAAAATCACAAGACCTATCCTGTACTAAGTCTCCTCCTCCTGTCATTACAGATAGAGACTGCTTAAATTTTATATTTTCCATTAGAGTAATATACTCCAAAGACTTAGCCTGGTTTAAAGCCGCTGCGATATACTGCCCTGCGTGGGTACCGCAAAAATTACTATTAATTACTAAACTTTTCTCTGCTGCCATAATTTCTAAATTTTATTATTTTATGTTATTTTATTCTTATTTATTTGTATAAATCGTAAGCAAATTTCTGCTTAGCTGTTAATTTATTGTATTCTGTTTTACTTAATTTAGTTACTGTCTTATTATTAGTACTAAATTTATTTAAGTTTAAAGCATCTGCTCCTTTAGTCTTACCTAATTTTTTAAGCTCATTAGTTAGCCTAGTATTTTCTGCTTTTAGTTTTTTAAATTCTGTTACCTCAGTCTTTTTAATAGTCTTAGGTCCTCTAGGTGCTGCTGGCTCTGGTGTACTCATCTCCTCCTCTCCACCATCCTCAGTCTCTACCTCATCATCTCCTCCATCTTTATCTGCTTTTAAGTCTGCTATTCCATCCTCTAGGTCCTTTATTCTTACCTCT